>Ga0116228_10000623_pt1 | contig 27393 bp, 19 predicted proteins | sample S1TSphfallax_2_FD_89694 | JGI IMG/M metagenome (GOLD analysis project Ga0116228, IMG submission 89694) | Host-associated microbial communities from peat moss isolated from Minnesota, USA - S1T2_Fc - Sphagnum fallax MG | ecosystem: Host-associated > Plants > Peat moss > Unclassified | place... | reverse complement strand
TCCGGCCTCGATCCCGTCGTGCAAAGCACGCATGCGCGTGACGCGCGAAGCACGCATGCGCGTGACGGGGCCTGAGGCCCCAGACCCCCATCTGCTTGGTCTGGGACGAGGAGGGACGCACACGCACGACGACGTTACGTATGCCCCAATCCTGGTCCCCGACCAAGGTCCGGGGGTTCGGGGCCTCAGGCGCCGTCATGCGCATGCGTGCTGCGCACGATGGGGGTCGAGGGGGCAAGGCCCCCCGCCGTCTTCGCACCGCCAAACGCAACACGGCTCGGCGTAAGCGGGGCAGGGGATGCAAGCGCGCGCTCCGGAAGGCGGCGGCTCCCGCGCGTCACCCCCGCGTCCGACCGGGCTGACCGAAAAGATCCGCGCTTACGCGCCGAGCGCCGATATCGGCCAGGTGGACGACGCCTATGCGGTCGCGTTTCAGGCGCACGGCGCGCAGAAGCGCGACAACGGCGACCCGTATATCACGCATCCGCTGGCGGTTGCCGACATCCTGGCCGGGTACCGGCTCGACGTGCCCAGCATCTGCACCGCCCTGCTGCACGACACGGTGGAGGATACCGGCACCACGCTGCCGCAGATCGAGCGCCAGTTCGGCCCCGCCATCGCCGGTCTGGTCGATGGCGTCACCAAGCTGACGCGCCTGGAGTTGCAGAGCGACCGCACCAAGCAGGCGGAAAATTTCCGCAAGCTCGTGCTCGCCATGAGCCGCGACATCCGCGTGTTGCTGGTCAAGCTCGCCGACCGGCTGCACAACATGCGCACGTTGCAGTTCGTTACAAATCCGGCGCGGCAGCAGCGCATCGCCCACGAAACGATGGACATCTACGCGCCGCTCGCCGCCCGCATCGGCATGGACGCGCTGAAGACCGAGCTGCAAACCCTGTCCTTCGCCATCCTCGATCCCGAAGCCTACAATTCCATCCAGGCCCGGCTGAATTATCTGCGTGGCCAGGGTGCGGACGTGATCGAGGAAGTGCGCCGCGAACTGGCGCAAGTCTGCCGCGACGCCGGCGTCGACGTGCTCGAAGTCTCCGGCCGCGAGAAATCCGCCTTCTCGATCTGGCAGAAAATGCAGCGCCGTAACATCGCGTTCGAGCAATTGTCCGACATCATGGCGTTCCGCATCGTGGTCCCCACACGCGAGCAATGTTACGCGGCGCTCGGCGCCATCCATAACGGCTTCCCGGTCATCGCCGGCCGCTTCAAGGATTATATCTCCACCCCCAAATCGAACGGCTATAAGAGCCTGCACACCGGCGTCACGCTGCGCCACCCGCGCAACCAGAAAATCGAAATCCAGATCCGCACCCGCACCATGCACGAAGTCGCCGACAACGGCGTCGCCGCGCACTGGAACTACAAGGAGGGCGACAACGAACGCGCCGAGGAAATCGAACGTTATCGCTGGGTGCAGGATTTGCTCGAAATCCTGGAAAACTCCACCGCCCCCGACGAATTTCTCGAAAACACCAAGCTCGAGCTCTACCAGGACCAGGTTTTCTGTTTCTCGCCCAAGGGCCAGTTGATCCAGTTGCCGCGCGGCGCCACGCCGATCGATTTCGCCTACGCCGTGCACAGCCAGGTCGGCGACACCTGCGTCGGCGCCAAGGTCAATGGCCGACTCACGCCGTTACGCCATGAATTGCAGAACGGCGACCAGGTCGAAATCATGACTGCGCGTGGTGGCACGCCGTCACCGTCGTGGGAACGCTGGGTCGTCACCGGCAAGGCGCGCGCCCGCATCCGCCGCTACGTCGCCGGCCAGCAGCGCGCGCAAACGCTCGACCAGGGCCGCGCGGCCCTCGCAAGAATCTTTCGCCAGGACGGTCTGGACGGCTCCGAAAAAGTGCTGGAGGCAGCACTCAAACAACTGAAATGCGCGTCCTTGGATGATTTATACGTCGCCGTCGGCGGCGGCCATATCGGCCCGAAGGACGTGGTGCACGCCGCCTATCCCGAAATGAAGGAGTCCGCGCGCGGCCCCCGCCATCTCCCGTCGATGCTGAACCGTCAGCCAACGGCCAAGGCGCCGTCCCGCGATTCTGCCATGGCCGTCACCGGCCTGGTGCCCGGCATGGCAATTCATTACGCCGGCTGTTGCCACCCGCTCCCCGGCGACCGCATCGTCGGCATCGTCACCACCGGCAAGGGTGTCACACTGCACACCAGCGACTGTCCCACGCTCGAAACTTTCGCTGCGACCCCAGAACGTTTTATCGACGTGGATTGGGATTACGCCGCCATCCGCGGCGTCGCCGCCTCCCACACCGGCCGCATCAGCGTCATCGCCGCCAACGAACCCGCCACCCTCGGCAACCTCGCCAACGCCGTCTCCCGCCACGAAGGCAGCGTCAGCAATCTGCGCATCATGAACCGCCAACAGGATTTCATGGAAGTCCTGGTAGACGTGGACGTCCGCGACGCGAGGCACCTCTCCAACGTCATCGCCGGCCTGCGTGCGGTCAAAGGCATTACGCAAGTCGAACGCGCGCAAGGATAAAGGTCTTGTGCTTCTTTTTAAAAAATAAGGCCTTATTTTTTGAAAAAAACAAACAAAAAGCCTTTGCCCGTTTGATCCCGCGCCCACGCCACCAAACGCGGGTTGGCCGGCGGAAAAGCCGCCACCGCGCCGCCCTGAACATCGGCGACTGCTTCGCCTACGCCCTTGCCGCCGCCACCGGCGCGCCGCGGCCGTTCAGGGGCCGCGCCTTCACCCGCACCGACATCCGATCCGCGCTGCCATGCTGATCCTCGGCCTCGGCACCGACCTGTGCGACATCCGCCGCGTCGAACGCGTGCTCGCCCGCCACGGCGACCGCTTCACCCACCGCGTCTTCACCGAAGCCGAACGCGCCCGCGCCGCCCGCCGGACCGAGCAACTCCGCGCCGCCACCTTCGCCAAACGCTTCGCCGCCAAGGAAGCCTGCGCCAAGGCGCTCGGCACCGGCTTCGCCCAGGGCGTGTTCCACTCCGACATGGGCGTCATGAACCTGCCCACCGGCCAGCCCACGCTGGCGCTCACCGACGGCGCCCTTGCCCGCCTGCACGCCATCACCCCGCCCGGCATGACCGCCGAAATCGCCCCCTCCTTGACCGACGAACCCCCCTACGCCTTCGCCCAGGTCATCATCTGGGCCAAGCCGTAGCCCCGTAGCGCGGAAACCGTAGGGCGGAAGAGCGCAGCGAGATCCGCCGCGAAGGCCTCGCACGCCCGTCCCCGCCCTGCGCTGCCACCGGCCAAATCCCCGTTTCCTTGACACACCCCACCCCCCTGGGCTTCATCCGCCCGCTCCACACCCCCGGTGCCACGCAAGTATGCCCCCCACCAAAAAAGCCGCCCAAATCCAAGCCACCAGCGGCTGGGTCGAGACCATCAAAACCCTGGTCTATGCGGGCCTCATCGCGCTCGGCGTTCGCACCGTCGCCGTCGAACCGTTCAACATCCCGTCCGGCAGCATGATCCCCACGCTGCTCGTCGGCGACTTCCTGTTCGTCAGCAAATACAGCTACGGCTACTCGCGCTATTCCATGCCGTTTTCGCCGCCGCTGCTCGGCTGGACCAAAACCGGCCGCATCTTCGGTGCACTGCCCAAACGCGGTGACGTCGTCGTGTTTCGCTACACCAAGGACACCACGATCGATTACGTCAAACGCGTCATCGGCCTCCCGGGCGACCACATCCAGGTCAAGCAAGGCCAGCTCTACATCAACGGCAAAATCTGCCCGCGCACGCCGACCGATCCGCCCGACTACGAAGTGCCCGACAACCGCACCGGCACCCGCATCCTCGCCAAGGAATATGTCGAAGCCCTGCCCAACGGCGTCCACCACGACATCCTCAAATATAGCGACGAGGAACATCTCGACCTCAGCGAAGTCGATGCCAACAACACCATCGAGTATGTCGTCCCGGAAGACGACCTGTTCATGATGGGCGACAACCGTGACGATTCCAGCGACAGCCGCTTCCAGCTCGGCGATGGCCTCGGCTTCGTGCCGGTCGAAAACCTGGTCGGCCGCGCCCAGTTCATCTTCTTCAGCTTCGACGCCGCCCACCCCTGGTGGCAATTCTGGATGTGGCCGTTCGAAGTCCGCTGGACCCGTCTGCTGAAGCCCGTCGATTGACCGAAGCCGACCAAACCAGCCGCCTGCATATCGCGGAGCGCCTGCTCGAACATCACTTCCAGCGCCCCGAATTGCTGCGCGAGGCCCTCACGCACCGCTCCGCCGCCAGCGGCCGCGCCCGCCAGCGCGGCCCCGCGTCGAACGAACGGCTGGAATTCATCGGCGACCGTGTGCTCGGCCTGCTGGTCGCCGAATGGCTGGCCGAACGCTTCCCCAAGGAAGCGGAAGGCCAGCTTGGCCCCCGCCACGCTTACCTGGTCAGCCGCGAGGCGCTATTCCTGGTTGGCCAGGAAATCGGCTTCTCGCCGCTGCTGGCACTCGGCGCCAACGAAGCCCTCACCGGCGTCGGCCGCCTGGCCAACGTCATCGCGGACGCCATGGAAGCCGCCATCGGCGCCCTCTACATCGATGGCGGCCTGGAGCCCGCCCGCCGCTTTGTCCGCAGCGCCTGGAGCCGCGCCATGGAGGCGCAAAAACTCCCGCCCAAGGACGCCAAAACCGCCCTGCAGGAAAAACTGCTGGCACATGGCCAGAAACTCCCCGTCTACGATGTCATCGCGAGCGTAGGCCCCTCCCACAACCCCAAATTCCTGATCCGCGTCAGCGGCGGCGGCCGCACCGCCACCGGCGAAGCCGGCTCCAAACGCGCCGCGGAGCGCCTCGCCGCCGCGGCGTTGTTGGGGTTGTTGTCGTGAGCTTGGGTAAGGAAGGCCAGGGGCTCCGCCCCTGGACCCGTCTTGCGTATGCGTGCTGCGCACGTCACGCGCATGCGTGCTGCGCACGTCACGCGCATGCGTGCTGCGCACGTCACGCGCATGCGTGCTGCGCACGACGGGGGTCGAGGGGGCAAAGCCCCCCGCCTTCCTTAGCCAAGCTCACCCCAGCACCCCAGCCAACGCCATGACGCGCTGCGGCTTTGTGGCCATCCTGGGTGCGCCCAATGCGGGCAAGTCTACGTTGTTGAACCGGATGGCTGGCGCCAAACTCTCGATTGTAAGTCCGAAGGCGCAGACGACGCGGTTTCGGATTTTGGGCATCGTGCGCCGTGCCGAGACGCAGATCCTGCTCGTCGACACACCCGGCATTTTCGCCCCGCGCCGCAAGCTGGACCGTGCGATGGTCGCCGCCGCCTGGACCGGGTCGCAGGACGCCGACCTCTCGCTGTTGCTGGTGGATGCGCAGGCGGGCCTCACGCCGCAAGTGCGCGCGATCGCGCAGCGCCTGGCCGAGCAGCAGCGCCGCACCTGGTTCGTGCTGAACAAGATCGATCTGTGCGGCCGTCCGGCTTTGCTCCCGCTGATCGAGCAACTGACCGCACTATTGCCCGCGCAGGAAACCTACATGATCAGCGCCGGCAACGGCGACGGCGTCGAAGAGCTGGTCGCGGCGCTCGCCATCGCGTTACCCGAAGGCCCCCATCTCTACCCCGACGACGAACTGACCGACATGCCGGACCGTCTGCTCGCCGCCGAACTGGTCCGCGAGCAGGTCTTTCTGCAAACGCACGAAGAAGTCCCTTACGGCACCACGGTCGAAACCGAAGGCTTCGACGAGCGCCCCGACGGCTCCGTCCGCGTCGACGCCACCATCTACGTCGCCCGCGCCGGCCAGAAAGCCATCCTGATCGGCGAGGGTGGCACGCGCATCAAATCCATCGGCGCCAAAGCCCGCGGCGAGCTCTCCCGCCTGCTCGACCGCACGGTGCATCTTTTCCTAAACGTAAAGGAACGCACCAACTGGGACGACGAACGCGCCCGCCTCCGCGCCATCAACCTCGAAGACCCGGATTGATAGAGTCGCTGCCCGATTCGTCGCCGCGGCTCGTGACTGGGAGAGTCGGAGTCAACACGGGCTGGTATATACCAGCGGTCCTGGACGTTGACGTACACCGGGAAGCAAGCAAGATTTAACCACAACTAAGACGAAGCCCACAAAGGACAAAACCACGAAGAGTTTGCCGCTCTGATCTACAACTTCTTCTTTGTGCCCGTCCCTTCGTGATCTCCGTGTTCAACGCCGTAGGGCGGAAGAGCGAAGCGAGATCCGCCCCATCCCAACCCGCGCCAAAGCGTGCGACAAGAAAGCGAGCACTCCCTCGTTTCACCCGCGGCGCGGACGCGATGCAAGACAATGAGGCGCCCTCAAGCCCGCTTACCCCGCAAGAAAACCGTCGCCCCGATCACCCCGAACGGTCGGCCTCCCCGTCACGCCCCGTCGCTTGCCCGCTCTGCCGCCCCCGCCTAAAACCATCCCCCACGCGCCGCCGGAGTGACCCTTGCCAACGACGCAAGATTACGACTTCCCCGCCTACGCCGCCCCCGAAATCCTCGCCGACAAGATCGTCCACGCCATCGGCCTCACCGGCGCCGCCGCCGCGCTCACCTGGCTCCTCAATCGTCTCCCAACCACCATCCCGGCCGAACACGTCGCCGCGCTGGCCGTTTACGGCACCGGCTTGCTCGGCATGCTCACCGCCTCCGCGCTGTATAATTTCACCCGTCCCGGCGCCTGGAAGGCGCGCTTCCGCAAGCTGGACCGGGCGATGATCTTCGTCATGATCGCCGGCAGCTACACGCCCTTCGTTCTGCTGGCGCTGCGCCCCGCCCTGGGCGTGCCGATCTGTGCGTTCGTCTGGGCCGTTGCCGCGGCCGGCACCATCATCGCGCTGACGCCCCTCGCCAAGCGCCATATCCTGTCCGTCGCACTATATCTCGGCATGGGGTGGCTGGTCCTCGGCTTCCTGCGGCCATTGGCCGCAGCACTGCCGAGCGGATCTTTGCTCTGCCTTGTGCTCGGCGGCGTTGTCTATTCGCTCGGCGCGGCCATCCATTGCCTGTCACGCGTCCGCTTTCAAAACGTCGTCTGGCACAGCCTCGTCGTCATCGCCGCCGGCCTTCATCTGTCCGCCATCGCGCAAATTCTGCCGTCACCGCAATAAAGCTTCCAGCCGTCCCTAGCACCCACAACTTTAAGTTATATCGCCGCCGGGAGCGACCGATATGCGCATTGCTGCCGGGGGTTACGAAACGAAGAAAAAATGTTCTTTTTTGAAAAAAAGAACCAAAAAACTTTTGCTCATTTGCAGCCGCCCGCGCTGAAGCAACTGCACTTCTGTCGGCAACAGCGCCAGAGCAAAAGCTTTTGGTTCTTGTTTTAAAAACAGAAGGCCTTCCGTCCTTTTTAAAACGGCTTCAATAACCGGTCGATATAATCCAACTCCTCCTTCGGCCGCTGCCGGTCCGACCCCCGCCTGCGCAACTCCTCCAAAATCTCCCGGCTCCGCAGCTCCTCCCGCTTGTCCGGCACATGTACCGAATTATCGTCGGCGGCCTTGCCGCCGACGCCCTGTTTCAACGGCCGCCCCAGCGGATCGCGCTCCGTGCCGTCCTGGTCGCCGCCCTCCGAGCCTTCCTCCTCGCCTTCCTCGCCCGGCTGGCGCGCGCCCGGCACCACCGCCAATTGCCGGTTCGCTTCGCGGTCGCGCTGCATCTGCTGGCCGCCCTTGCGCAAATCATCGATCGCGCGGCCCTCGGCGGTGTGCGCCACGCCCTCCTGGCCCGCGGTCAACGCGTCGGTCGCCGCCTGCATGTCGCGACTCGCATCATCCAGGCCCGGCGGCACCTTGCCGCCGTTCTCGCGCACCGCACCCTTCAGCGCCTCGACCGCCTGTTTCAGCGCGCGCTGCACCGTCGCGTCCTGGCCCCGCGCCTCCTCCTGCGCCTCCATCGCGTCCGCATCGGGGGGCGGCGGCGGCAAGCCGCGGTCGAACATCTGGAACGGGGAGGGGGCAGGGCGCGGGGCGCGTGCCTGCGCCCGGTCCATCAACCCGGCCTCGCGCTGCACCATGTCCTGCACCGCGCCGGATTGTTTCTTTGCCTCATGCTCGGCCTTTTCCGCCTGGCGCGCTTCCTCCGGTGACAGCACCTTCGCGTGGTCCAGCTTTTGCAGCATCTTTTCCAGATCCTGCATGCGTTGTTCGGCTTCCGCCGTGCGGCCCTCGCGCATTGCTTTCTCCATCGCCTGGAGCATGCGATCGATCGAGGGCACGGCAAAATGCTGCGACTGCGCATCGAATTTCGGAACCTTGCCGTCCTTCATTGCCTGCTTGGCCATGTCGTTCAGCCGCTGCGACAACGCCTGGCGCAATTTCTCGACCTGCCGGGCCAGCTCATCCTGCGGCAGCTTGCCGTCCTTGTTCTGCTGCATGGCGCGCTTCAGCGCCTGCATGGCGTCGTTCAGCGCCTCCTGCGACAGTTCCGGCAGCGCACCGTCCAGCGCCAGCGCCAGGATCCACAGGCGCCGCTGCGCCTCCGGCACGCCGTCGCGGCGGTCGCGCAGCAGTGCAGCCACCGAAACAGTATTCAGATAGACGCCGGCATGTCCGGCGAACGCTTTCGGTGTCTGCGCCAACGCATCGAGGTCGGAAGCCGCCTCCTCCGGGGTTTCCTGCCGCAGCGCCAGGCGGCGCCGCAAATCGGCGATCGCGCGCGCCAGCCCGTTCTTGAAGTCGCGCGCCGGCAGCGTGAAATGCGCGGTCTCGCTCCGGCCGGCCTGGCCGGACACGTCACGCGCCTCCAGCACCGCCTCCATATCGACGCCCGCATAGGGGTTGGCCGACAAATCGCTCAGCAGCGCGCCATGCGCGTCCTTCGGGGTGCCGGGCAGCGGCACCGGCAGCGCAATCGGCGGCAGGTTCGGATGCCCAGCCGGCCGCAGCGTCGCGGTCAGGGCGGCCACCCCCCAGCGCTGCGCCACATGCCAGGGAATTTTCGTCTCCAGCGACTTGCCGGCCCGCCCAGGCATCGCCGGAAAATCGGCCACCGGCGGCGCATTCGGCAGCACATCGAGGTCCCAGCGCGCCACGGTATGAAACAGCCGCGACAATGACAGTGCGCCGCTTGCCTTCACCAGCGCGGTCGCCTGCCAGCTCTCCTCGCCGAGCGTGGAAAACTTGATCGCGCCGTCAGGGCCGGACAGATGCGGCGAGAACCGTCCGCCAGTCAGGCTCACGGTCAATTTGGCGCCGGCGGGCACGGTCACGCGGCCGCCCCCCGCGGGCAGAAAGATCGGCGCCATGCCGGTATAAGCGGGTGGCTCCAGCCAGGCTTGCAGCACCGGCGCCACCGCCGCACCGCCGCCGATGCTCGGCAGAAACGACGCGAGCAATCGTTCGGGCGCCTGGGCGCCGGCATCAACCAGACCGGCGGCGAGCAACAGGACCGCCAGCACGCGCAGCGCATACGGGTCGCGCGCGGCAAAACCCACCGCCGGTCCGGCCAGCCGCAGACGGTCAAGTGCTGCCACCGCGCGCGTCCGGTGCAAGCCCCACAAGGCCGCCTGCGTGCCGTCATCCAGTGCTGGCACGTCGCGCAATACCGCGAATGGTCGGTGGGACAGGCCGCTATCGCGCTCGAGCCGCCGCTCCGCCGCAATGTCGTCCGGCCGCCGCACCGCGCCGCGGAAGCGCGCCGGCAGCAGCACCATGCACGCCACGGTGGCGCACAGGAACAGAATGGGCGCGATCACGCCCGGCGGCACCATGCCCAGCAGCGCCAGCCCGCACGCGACCGCGAGAACCGAGGCACCTTGCCACAGGCGCAGGGCGGCGAATTCCACCCACAGCACCGCCTGTGCCGCCACGCGCCAGGCGTGGAGCCGGCGTGACAGTTCGTTTCTCACGACGCGGCCACCAAGCCGGCGGGAATCCGTTCATCCCGCCACAGATCTTCCGGCGCCCCACGCGGCCGGATCAGCGCCGCCGCGCCATCATGCACCATCACCTGCGCTGCCTGCGGCCGCGCGTTGTAGGTTGAGCTCATCACCGCACCGTAAGCACCGGCGTCGAGAATCGCCACCAAAGAACCCGAGTCGAGCGGCGGCATCATCCGCGCCCGCGCCAAAATATCACTGCTCTCGCACACCGGGCCGGCAAGGTCGGCTTCTTCGGGCTGCGCGTGGAGCGCCACCGGGCTCACCGGCACCACGCCGTGCCATGCGTCATAGAGGGCCGGCCGCGCCAAATCGTTCATCGCCGCGTCCAGGATATGCAGCGGCCGCGCCATGCCTTGACGTCGCGTGCGGATGACACGCGTCAGCAGGATGCCGGCGTGTGCTGCGATCCAGCGTCCCGGCTCGATCGACAGCGCCAGGTCCAGGCCCCCGAATGCACCGATGATTGTGGCAGCCCACGCCTCCGGCAGCGGCGCCGGCTCGCCGCGATACGCCACGGCAAGCCCGCCGCCGCAATCCACCGCCTGCACCGGCAACCCCGCGTCCCGCAGCGCCCGCACCAGGTCGGCGAGCTTGTCGTACGCGGCTTTGTAGGGCGACATGGCGAAAATCTGGCTGCCGATATGGACGGCCAGGCCGCACATCTCGATGCCCGGCAGGGTCGCGCCGTGGGCGTACAGGGCAAAAATATCGCCGACCGGAATGCCGAACTTGTCGCCGCGGCGGCCGGTCGCGATCTTGTCGTGCGTCGCTGCATCCACCTCGGGGTTCACCCGCAACGCCACCCGGACGCGCCCGCCCACCCGCGCCGCGACGGCGGATAGCATGGCAAGCTCCTCGGCACTTTCTACATTGACCTGGCCGATGCCGTGCGCCGCGGCCAAACTCAGCGCGTCCTCGGTCTTGCCGACGCCGGAGAACACCGTGCGCGCCGGCGTAAATCCGCCGCGAAAGGCGCGGATCATCTCGCCCTCGCTGACAATGTCGGCCCCCAGCCCCAGCGCCGCCAGCACACTCAGCACCGCCAGATGGTCGTTCGCCTTCAGCGCATAGTGGATCGCCACATCCGGAAATGCCCGTTGCAGCAACTCCGCCCGCCCCCGCAACGTGCCGGCGCCATACACCCAGGTCGGCGTGCCGTGCGCCGCCGCAATGTCGGCCAGCGCCATATCCTCGAACAGCAGCCCGTCCCGCGCATCCATGCGCAGCGACGGCCGTGCGGCAATCAGCTCTGCGGCGCTCGGATCATCGCTCAATGGGTCGGATATGTCCGCGGATAAATAACCTGGTCGCCGGGGCCGGGGGGGGAGGGGAAGCCCTTCTTGCCGCAGGCGCACACGCAAAAACAAAGCAAGACAGGAAGGAAGAACTTCTTTTTTGAAAAAAAGAAGCAAAAAACTTTTGCGCCTGTGCTCTCACCACCTGGCGTGTGCCCGGGTAGCTTGCGCGGAGGCAAACGAGCAAAAGTTTTTTGGTTCTTTTTTTCAAAAAAGAACATCTTCACTTCAGCTCCCCAATCCATCGTGCCGCCTGCGCTGCCACGTTCCGCGGCGCTGTGCCGCCATAGCTGGTGCGCGACGCAACCGACGCCGCCACGCTCAGCACGTCATACACAGCCGCGGTAATCCCCGCATGCTCCGCCTGCATCACCGCGAGCGGCAGCGCCTCCAGCCCCACGCCATCCGCCTCCGCCCGCGCCACCAGCCTGCCCGTCACATGGTGCGCCGTCCGGAACGGCAACCCCAGCACCCGCACCAGCCAGTCCGCGAGATCCGTCGCGGTCGAAAACCCGGCCCCGGCCGCGTCCAGCATCCGCGCCCGGTCCGGCTGCATGTCCCGCACCATCCCCGCCGTCGCCGCCAGCACCAGACTCAATGACGCAGCCGCGTCGAACACCGGCTCCTTGTCCTCCTGCATGTCCTTCGCGTAGGCCAGCGGCAGGCCTTTCATCACTGTCAGCAACGCAACCAGCGCGCCCACCACCCGCCCGGTCTTGCCGCGCGCCAACTCCGCCGCATCCGGGTTCTTCTTTTGCGGCATGATCGAGCTGCCGGTCGTGAACGCATCCGACAACCGCACGAACCCGAACGGCGCGCTGCACCAGATCACGATCTCCTCGGCGAACCGCGACAGATGCATCGCCGCAATCGCGCACGCGCTCAGAAACTCCAGCGCGAAATCCCGGTCCGACACCGCATCGAGCGAATTTGCCGTCGGCCGTGCAAAGCCCAGCGCCCGCGCGGTCATATCCCGATCGATCGGAAACGACGTGCCCGCAAGTGCGGCCGACCCCAACGGACATTCATTCAGCCGCGCCCGCGCATCCGCCAGCCGCCCCCGGTCGCGTGCCAACATCTCTACGTAGGCGAGCAGATGATGCCCGAACGTGACCGGCTGCGCCGTCTGCAAATGGGTAAAGCCCGGCATCGGGTCCACCGCATGCTCCGCCGCCCGTGCCGCCAGCGCCCGCATCACGTCCGCCAATTGCGCGTCCAGCCCGTCGATCGCATCGCGCACCCACAGCCGGAAATCGGTCGCCACCTGGTCGTTCCGGCTGCGCGCGGTATGCAGCCGGCGCCCGGCATCGCCGACGCGCTCGGCCAGCCGCGCCTCGATATTCATGTGGATATCCTCGAGCGCGTCGTCGAACGCGAACCGGCCCGCCTCGATCTCCGCTGCAATCGCGTCCAACCCGCCGGCGATCGCCCTCTCGTCGGCGGCGCCGAGTATCCCCACATGCGCCAGCATGGCGGCATGGGCGCGCGAGCCGGCGATATCCTGTCGCCACAGCGCCCGGTCGAACCCGATCGAGGCATTGATGCGTTGCATGATTTCCGCCGGCGCCGCGGCAAACCGACCGCCCCACTGCGCATTGGCCTTGGAGTTCATGGTGTGCGGGTAAACCTGGGCAGGCGTGTCGTCATCGGGTCCGCCGCGACCCTACTGGCGGGCCTCACCGCGCGCAAATCCGCCCGCGCCGAAGCCGTCGACCTGCACGCGCCGGACAGCATCACGGCCGTCAATCCGCCCACGGCGCTGCCCGACCTGCCGTTCCACACGCTCGACGGTGCCGCGACCACGCTGAAAGCCTATCTCGGCACACCCATCGTGCTGAATTTCTGGGCCACCTGGTGCATCCCCTGCGTCGCCGAATTGCCCGAACTCGACGCGCTCGCCGCCGGCGGCAGCATCACCGTGCTCGCCGCCTCCGCCGACCGCCTCGGTGCCGCCGCGGTCAAACCATTCCTTGCCCAACACAAACTGGCCCACGCCACCGTGCTGCTCGACCCCAAGGGTGACGCCGCCCGCACGCTCCAGGCTGCCGGCTTCCCCACCACCCTGATCATCGACGCCACCGGCCACCTCCGCGGCCGCCTTGAAGGGCCCTGCCGCTGGAGCACCGCCGCCCCCACCATCCGGCGTCTAACCATGTCGCGCAAACCAGTTTGAAGAAAGTGTTCTTTTTTGAAAAAAAGAACCAAAAAACTTTTGTCTGTTTGGTGCCGACCCAGGCGATGCCGATGAAGACTGACGTCAACACAGCGCAGGCGCAAAAGTTTTTTGGTTCTTTTTTTCAAAAAAGAACACGTCTTCCTAGCCCGTGCGCCCAACACGCGGCTTAAACCAGTTCCAGCGCCACCGCGGTCGCCTCGCCGCCGCCGATGCACAAGCTCGCCACGCCGCGCTTGAGCCCGCGCCCGCGCAGCGCCGCAATCAGTGTCACAATCACCCGCGCGCCCGACGCCCCGATCGGGTGCCCCAACGCGCACGCGCCGCCATTCACATTGATGATATCACGCGGAATGCCAAGCTCGCGCATCGCAATCATCGCCACCACCGCGAACGCCTCGTTCACCTCGAACAGATCGACATCGCCGATCTCCCACCCGGCGCGCGCCAGCGCCTTGCGGATCGCAAACACCGGCGCCGTGGTGAACAACCCCGGCTCATGCGCATGTGCCGCGTGCGCCACGATGCGCGCCGTCGCCGTCAACCCTAACCGCGCGGCGGTCGATTCCCGCGCCAAAACCAGCGCCGCCGCCCCATCGGAAATCGACGCCGCATTCGCCGCCGTAATGGTCCCATCCTTCGCGAACGCCGGCTTCAAGGATGGGATCCGCGCCGGGTCCGCCTTCAGCGGCTGCTCATCGCGGGCGACACGATCGCTGCCCTTCCGCCCCTGCACCTCAATCGCGATGATCTCGCCGTCGAACGCGCCGCTCTCGGTCGCGCGCCGCGCCCGCAGCAAACTCTCGGTCGCATAGTCGTCCTGCGCGGCACGAGTGAACTGATACGAACGCGCCGTATCCTCGGCAAATGCGCCCATCAGCTTGCCCGGCGTATAGGCGTCCTCCAACCCGTCCAGATACATGCTGTCCTTGATCACATCATGCCCGATGCGTGCGCCGCCGCGATGCTTGGCCAGCAGATACGGCGCATTGGTCATGCTCTCCATCCCGCCGGCGACGATAATATCCGCCGTCCCGGCGCGCAGCGCATCATGCGCCATGATCGCCGCCTGCATGCCGGACCCGCACATCTTGTTCACCGTGGTCGCCTCAACACCGCGCGGCAGCCCGGCACCCAGTGCCGCCTGCCGCGCCGGCGCCTGCCCCAGCCCGGCCGGCAACACGCACCCCATGATGATCTGGTCGATCCGCGCGCCAATATCCCCGCTGCGCGCCACCGCCGCCCGCACCGCATCGGCCCCCAATTGCGTCGCACTGGCGCCCGACAGCGCCCCCTGAAACCCGCCCATCGGCGTGCGGGCATTGCCGGCAATGATGATCGGGTCGGTGACGGACATCACGAAATCCTTCAACAAAAAAAGAAGTATTCTTTTTCGAAAAAAGAACCAAAAAACTTTTGCTCTTTTGCCGTCTGGAGCAGCCCTAGGGCCGAAGAGCGCAGCGAGCTCCGCCTCTCACTCTATCATACACGCAACCAAAGCCGTCCACCCCGTCTGGTGCGACGCCCCCAAACCTCGCCCGGTCTCGCCATGATAATACTCATGGAACAGCAGCTCGTCCGTCGCCGCCCCACAAAACGGCCGCGCCCCGTCCGCCCCCGCCCGGAACAGCGACACCAGGCGCGCCGACAAAAACGCCGCCACCTCCCGCAGCGACAACATCGCCCCGCTCCCCACCGGGCACTCCACCCGGAAATCATCGCCGTAATAGGCGTGGAAGTCCCGCAGCGCCCGGATCAGCATGAAATTCACCGGAAACCACACCGGCCCGCGCCAGTTCGAATTGCCGCCATACACCCGCGCCAGCGACTCCCCCGGCTCGTAGCCGATCGAAAATTCCATCCCGTCCAGCGACATCCGATACGGTGCCGCATGAATTTTCGACAGCGACCGCACCCCATACGGCGACAGAAACTCCGCCGGATCCAGCATCCGCCGCAGCAGACATTTCAGCCGGTGCCCGCGCAGCAGCGACAGCAAATGCCGCTCCCCGCGCCCCGGCGCCGTCCAGTGCGACACCAGCGCCGCCAGCGCCGGCCGGTGCCGGAGCACCCAATTCGCCCGCCCCGCGAACGCCGGCAACGCCGCGAAAATCTCCGGGTCCAACACCTCCACCGCAAAAATCGGGATCAAGCCGACAATCGAGCGAAGCCGCAGCGGCACCTGCGCCCCGTCCGGCATATCCAGCACATCATAGAAAAATCCGTCGGTCTCATCCCAAAGATGCGTCCCTTGGCCGCCCACATCCGCCATGGCCGCCGCAATCGCCAGGAAATGCTCGAAGAACTTGGTCGCCATGTCCTCATAAACCTGGTTCGCCCGCGCCAGCTCGATAGAAATCCGTAACATGTTCAGCGCATACATCGCCATCCACGCCGTGCCGTCCGCCTGGTCGATCGTCCCGCCCCCCGGCAGCGGTTTGGACCGGTCGAAAATCGCAATATTGTCCAGGCCGAGAAACCCGCCCTGGAATACGTTCCGCCCATCGCGGTCCTTGCGGTTCACCCACCAGGTAAAATTCAGCAGCAGCTTGTGAAAAATGCGCTCCAGGAAATCGCGGTCGCGCACGCCGGTCAACCGCGCATCGGTCTCGTACACCTGCCACGCCGCATACGCATGCACTGGCGGATTCACGTCGCCAAACGACCATTCATAGGCCGGCAACTGCCCGTTCGGATGCATATACCATTCGCGCGTCAGCAGCACGAGTTGCGCCTTGGCGAACTCCGGATCGATCTTCGCCAGCGCAATCGTGTGGAAGCCCAAATCCCACGCCGCATACCACGGATACTCCCACTTATCCGGCATCGAGATGATATCGGCATTATTGAGGTGCCGCCATGCCGCGTCGCGGGTGCGCGTGGGCGGCGGCGGCGGCTCCGCCGGGTCGCCGTCCAGCCAGCGCGCCACATCGAAATGGTAGAATTGTTTCGACCACAACAGCCCCGCCAGCGCACGACGCTGGATCAGGCGCGCCGCCCCGTCAGCCGTTTCCGGATGCAGCGCGGCATAAAATGCGTCCGCCTCCGCGATGCGCGCGGCAAACACGGCGTCGAAATCATCAAACGCGGCACCCGCACCTGCCACCGGGCGCAGCCGCAGCCGCAGCACGCTCGTCGCACCCGGCGCCAGGAGAGTTTGGTGATGCAGGCCGGCCTTGCTGCCGGCGTCGTGCGAAACCGCCGCATTGTCGCCATGCACGATGGCGTCATTGATCCCGTCCTTGAACGGCCCCGGCGCGCTCGTGCCGTATAGCAGCCGCGTGTTGGTTTCGTTTTCGCAGAACAGCGCCGCATGGTCGAAATCCGCATCCAGCCGCAGGTCCGGCACTTCGGGGCGGACCAGCAGCAGATGCCCATCGGCGGCAGCGCTGATTTTCGGCCGGGTGCGCCCCTCGGACCATGACCAGCTATTGCGCGCCCAGCAGTGCGGCACCAGATGCACCAACGACGCCACGTCGCCGCGGTTGGTCGCGGTCACGCGCAGCAGAATGTCATCCGGTGCAGCTTTCGCGTACTCGATGCGAATATCGAAATACGCGCCGCCGGCAAAAATGCCGGTATCGCCGATTTCGAATTCCGGCGCGTCGGCCCCACGCCGCGCGTTTTCGGCCCGCAGCGCTGCATAGGGGAATGCGGCCTGCGGATAGCGGTAGGTCATCAGATTATAGGAGTGGCTCGGTGTCGCGTCGACGTAGCAATATTGGTCCTTCACATCCTCCCCGTGATTACCTTCGCTGTTGGTAAGTCCAAACAGCCGTTCCTTCAGGAACGGATCCTTCCCGTTCCACAGTGCGAGCGACAGGCACCAATGCAGTTGATCGTCGGCGAACCCACCGATGCCATCCTCGCCCCAGCGATAGGCATGGCTGCGTGCCCGGTCATGCGGCAAATAATTCCACGCGTCGCCATCCGCGCTATAATCCTCCCGCACCGTCCCCCATTGCCGCTCGCTCAGATAAGGCCCCCACCGCCGCCAGGCCGCATCGCGCAACCGTTGGCCCTCGGCCGTGTCGAGATGTGAAGTCATGCAGCCCCCCTTAAAGGAGCAAAAGTTTTTTGCTTCTTTTTTTCAAAAAAGAAGGCCTTCTTCTTTGAGAAAAAAAAGCAAAAAACTCTTGCTCCTGCGGTGTTGCTAGCATGGCTGCTTCTATTCGGCATTGGGGGGAATACGCAGCATTGCGGGGCGGCGCGGCGGTGCTGCGCGCGCTGCCGCTCGAACTGGCGATTGGCGCGGGTGGCGCGCTGTGGCGGAACGTGGCGCCGTTCATGTCCCGCCACCGGCGGGCGGCGCGCCACCTGGCCGCCATGCTGCCGGAGGCCACGCAAGCCGAGCGCGCGCGGATCCTGCGCGCCATGTGGGGGCATCTCGGCCAGACCTTCGTCGAGGCGCTGGTCATCGACCGGCTCGCCGCCGAACCGGCGCGGATCGCGCTCGACGAGGCCGCCCTGGCGGTGCGGGCCCGGACGGTGGCGGAGGGCGCGATCAATGTCGTGCCGCATCTTGGCAGTTGGGAAGCGATCGTGCTGCCGGTGGCCGCCGCCGGCGCGTGGCACGCAGCCGTGTACCGCCGCCCCAATAATCCGCTGGTCGATGCGTATTTGCTGGCAACGCGCGGCCGCTATTTTTCGGCCGGCCTGTTCGCCAAGGGCGACGGTGCCGCGCGCGGGCTGATCCGCCACGCACGCGCCGGCGGATCGATCGCCATCATGGCCGACCTGCGCGATATTTCGGGCGTGGACGTGCCTTTTTTTGGCCGGCCGGCGCCGTCGACCAAATTGCCCGCCATGCTGGCGCGCAATTTCGGCCGCCCGTTATTCGCGGCGTGCCTGATCCGCACTGGCATTGCCCGGTATGACATGCACACCGCCGAAATTGCCGTGCCGTGCACCGCCGACCGGCAGGCCGACATCGTTGCCGCCACCGCGGATATTCATCGCGTGTTCGAAGGCTGGATCCGACGCTGGCCGGAACAATGGATGTGGGCGCATCGCCGCTACCGCGATTGATCCGGTGTTGCCGGGAGCACACAGCGCCGCATATCATGCTGCTGCCAGACCATTTTGACTATCGCCGCAGTACCGAATCAGCCAGATACGGCGCGTGTCGAACGCGCCTTCCATTCGCCGGATCGATGTTCGCGCTGGCCGGCCGGCGCCGCGGCACCTCGCGCGCCTGATGGCGCCGAGTTTCCTGCAAATGCGGATATTGCAGGCCATTTCTGGATGCGGCGTGCTATGGGCGGTGTGTTTGGCGCATGCGTCGGCGCTGTGGTGGCTCGCTTCACTCGCGGCATATTTCGTCACCGGCTGCCTGGGTTTGTCGGTCACCATGCATCGCGCTTTGACCCACCGCGCAGTAACGCTTGCGCGGCCGCTGGAGATATTGTTCACCCTGTTCGGCAGCCTTGGTGGATCCGGCAGTTCGATCGGCTGGACCGCGATGCACCGCGCCCACCACGCCCATTCCGATCGCGAAAAAGACCCGCACGCTTTGCACAAAAGCGGCTGGCTTGTTCTGTTTTCCTTCTATGACTACGATTTCGACCCGCGGCACGCCCGCGACCTGCTGCGCGACAAGCGGCATGTGTTTCTGCATCGGTATTATACTGTTATTGTAACGGCATGGGCGCTCGCGCTGGCCGCATGTGACCCTAGATTATGCGTGTTCATGTTCCTGGTGCCGGCGTTCACGCAGATCACCGTGTCCAACCTGGCCAATGTGCTGGCGCACGGCCGGCACGGCACCCGGCGTTATGACACCGGTGACGACAGTTCCAACACCGCGGTGATTTCCGTGCTGGCGTGGGGCGAGGGCTGGCACAACAACCACCACGCTGCGCCCTGCAACTGGAATTTCAGCCGCCGCTGGTGGGAGATCGATCCGGGCGCGCTGGTGATTGCGGCGCTGATCGGGGTGGGGTTGGCGCGCCAAGGAAGGCCAGGGGCTCTGCCCCTGGACCAGGCTGGGGCCTGAGGCCCCAGACCCCCATCACCTGGTCGGGGATGATGGTGAGGCGGTATCCGCATTGTTCCGGCGGTGCGGATGCTTCCTCCTGTCCCCAACCCAAGTCGTGGGGCTTGGGGGCCTCAGGCCCCAATGGGGGTCGAGGGGGCGTCATGCGCATGCGTGCTGCGCACGTCATGCGCGTGCGTGCTGCGCACGACACTCTCCGCCTTCCGTCCCGCATCACCCCCGACCGGCAGCACCACCGCAATGCTCGTCCCGCGCCCCGGCGAACTATCCCGCGTCACCGTCGCACCGATCTGCCGCGCCAGCGTCGCAATCACCGTGGTGCCGAGCCCGCTGCGCGCACCGCCAGGTGGCAGGCCGACACCGTCATCGGTGACCGCGATGGTCAGCGCGCCGTCCGTCGCACGGCTGGTCAACGCGACGCGGCCGCAAGCGCCCGGCGCGTAGGCGTGGCGCAGCGCATTGGTCAGGAACTCGCTCGCCAGCAGCCCGAGCGGAATGGCCTGTTCGGCATCCAGCGACAAAAGTGACGTGGCATCGCACGTCACCGTCAACGCCGGGTTCAGGCTGCCGACCCGCAGGCAGAGTTCCTGCAGGAGCGTATCTATTTCGATATGCCGCAGATCCGGGCTCGCTTGCAGCGACAGATGCGCGTTGGCGACCGCATCGACGCGGGAAATGGCCTGCGCTAGCGCGTGCCGCGCGTCCGGGTCCGGCACCCGCGCGAGCTGCAAGCGCAGCAACGACACGACAAGCTGCAATGAATTCTTGATGCGGTGATCCGCCTCGTGCATCAGCACGTCGCGCGCCTGCAGCGCCGCCTGCAACGCCTCTTCCCGCCGGCGCCGGTCGGTGACATCGCTGATGACGCCGACGGCGATGCGCAGGTCGGGCAGCGCGGCGCCAACGCTGACCACCCATCTCGTTTCCCCGCTGTCGCTCCGGAAACAATATTCGTCGCTGTAGCCGCCGCCGCCTTCCAGCGCGCGATCGAAACGTTCCCGCGTGCGGGCCTGGTCGTCCGGGTGGACATGCGCCTGCACCGCAGCCCGCGGCAGTTCGATCGGCTCGGCCGGCAGCCCCAGCATGGCGGCGGCGCGGCCGTCGAGGCGGAGCTGCTGGGACGCGATGTCCATTTCCCACAGCCCCAGCGCGCCGGCGTCGATCGCGGCGGCCAGGCGCTCGGCGGCGGCGCGGTGGCGCGCCTCGCTGGCGATCAACCGCGTTTCGGCCTCCACGCGGTCGGTGATGTCGAACGCCATGCCGACCGAGGCGATGACGCGGCCGCGTGCATCCAGCACGGGCCCGGCATGGACCTCGAGCTGCGCGATCGTGCCGTCCGGCCGGCGATAGGTGACGCGTTCGGCCTCGACCACTTCGCCGGTGCGCAGCGCGCGGTTGATCGGGTAATCGTCCGCAGCGAACGGGCGTCCGTCCGGATGCAGGCCGCCATAATTTTTCAGGTCGCCGGACGTGACCGCAATTTGTGGATGGCCGAGCACCGCGTCCGACTGCGCGCTCCGCAGCAGGACGCGTCCGCTCGGCGCTTCGATGATCGCCGCCGTCCCTGGAATCTGGCGAAACACTTCGGCCAGTCGCGCCTCGGCCAATGCGGCGCAGGCGGCGATGCGGCGCAGCGTGCTGGTCGCCCACAGCACCGTGGCGCAGGCGGGCAGCGCCAGCAACGTGTCGATCTGCGGCGTGTTGTGCGGCGGTGGCCACGCCAACAGCGCGTCGCCGAACGTGATCCGCGCGGTGGCGGCGCCGCCGGTCATGGCGGCGAGCGCCGCGGGACCCGGGCCGCAAAACGCGCCGACCAGGACGATGGCGGGAAACAGCACAATGAACGGCGCGACGCCCGGATAGACCGCGTCCAGCCCGGCGCGCATCAGCACCGCGATGGCGGCCACAAGCAAGCCCAGGAGATAGTCGCCTTTGGTCGTTGCACGCGACAGACGGTCGGTGAACCGGGTGGATCGCATGGCGCCTCCCTCCTTTACATTCTTTTAATGCGAGGACACCAGAAAGGAAAGCAATGCGCATTGAGATGGCGCGGTTACGCACCGCCGGCCGCCAGTGCCCGCCTGATCTGAACCTGCTGGCCCGTCGCGCGTTGACCACGCTCACAGGCGGAAGCGGACCATGCGGCAGGACGAAGCAAAGAAGATCTGGGACCTGATCAAGACGGCGAAGTTCGCCATGCTGGTAACCGAGGATGGCGGCCATTTGCGCGGCCGGCCGATGGCGGCGAGCCAGGAGCAGTTCGACGGCACGCTCTGGTTCTTCACCCACGCCAGCAGCCACAAGGTGGCCGAAGTGCGGGCCGACGATCGCGTGTGCGTCACCTATGCGGCGAGCGGCAGCCAGGATTATGTCTCGATGTCCGGCCGGGCGCGCCTGGTGCGCGACCGGGCGCAGATCGACAAGCGCTGGTCCGAAATCCTCAAGGCGTGGTTCCCGGGTGGCAAGGATGACCCGGACATCGCGCTGCTGGAAGTGGAGGTGGAGCAGGCGGAATATTGGGACAGCCCCAACAGCACTGCCGTTCAGGCCTTCGGCTACGTAAAGGCAGCGCTGACCGGTCAGACGCCCGACGTCGGCGAGAACCGGAAAGTGCGCGTGCGGTAGCCGCTGCAAGAGCCGGCCTGCCGATGCAGACGCAGGAGCAAAGTTTTTTTGCTTCTTTTTTTTCAAAAAAAGAAGACCTTCCTTGCTTCATCCCGGCTTTTGGGGAACCTTGCCCCACCGGCCCGCCTTTCCCCAAGGACGGGGCACGGAGGCACCATGCCGGACATCGATCTTCTCTGTATCAACACCATCCGCACGCTCGCGATCGACGCGGTGCAGGCGGCCAACTCCGGGCATCCGGGCACGCCGATGGGCCTGGCGCCCGTTGCGTACACGCTCTGGAACCAGAAATTGCGGTTCGACCCGGCGGACCCGGTATGGCCGAACCGCGACCGCTTTGTGTTGTCCGGCGGCCATGCGTCCATGCTGCTCTATGGGCTGCTGCACCTGACGCACACGATGGCGGTCGACAAGAATTACGAGCCGCTCGGCAAGCCCACCGTCACGCTGGACGATATCAAGAAGTTCCGCCAGGTGGACAGCACGACGCCGGGCCACCCCGAATATCATTTGACCTCCGGCGTCGAGGCGACCACCGGCCCGCTGGGGCAGGGCTGCGGCAACAGCGTCGGCATGGCGATCGCCGAGCGCTGGATGGCCGACTATTTCAACCGCCCCGGCTTCGACATCGTCGATCACCGTGTATGGGTGACCTGCGGCGACGGCGACATGATGGAGGGCATTTCCGGCGAGGCGGCGTCGCTCGCCGGGCATTTGCGCCTGTCCAACCTGTGCTGGATCTATGACAGCAACCGGATTTCCATCGAGGGATCGACGGCGCTGGCGTTCAGCGAGGATGTCGGCACGCGCTTCCTGGCGTATGGCTGGAACGTGTTGCGGTTGCGCGACGCCAACGATATCGCCGCGGCCTCGCTGGTCATGGACGAGGCCGTGGCCGAAGTAGGCCGTCCGACACTGATCATCGTCGAAAGCCATATCGGCTACGGCTCCCCGCACCGGCAGGACACGCGCGAGGCACATGGCGAGGCGCTGGGCGAGGATGAAGTCCGGCTGACCAAGAAGTTCTACGGCTGGCCGGAGGACGCGCATTTCCTGGTACCGGATGGCGTGTATGACCATTTCGCCGCCGGCATCGGCGCGCGCGGCGGTGCCGCGAACCGCGCCTGGAAGGAACTGTTCGCCGCCTACGCCGCGAAATATCCCGATCTGGCGCGCGTGTTCGACCTGATGCAGAAGCGTGAAATGCCGGATGGCTGGGAGACCGCCATTGCGACATTCCCGCCTGACGAGAAGGGCCTGGCGTCGCGGGACAGCTCCGGCAAGGTGCTGAACGCGCTGGTCAAACGGGTGCCGTGGCTGATCGGCGGCGCCGCGGACCTGTCCCCGTCGACCAAGACCGACATCAAGGACGCGGCGAGTTTCGAGGCGCACCATTACGCCGGCCGCAATTTCCATTTCGGCGTGCGCGAGCATGCGATGGGCGCCATCGTCAACGGCATGGCGCTCTCCAAACTGCGGCCATATGGCTCCGGGTTCCTGATTTTCTCCGACTATATGCGCATGCCGGTGCGGCTTTCCTCGCTGATGGAGCTGCCCTGTCTTTGGATATTCACGCACGACAGCATCGGCGTGGGCGAAGATGGGCCAACGCACCAGCCGGTGGAGCAATTGGCGTCATTGCGGGCGATGCCGGGGATGCTGACGATCCGGCCGGCGGATGCGAACGAGGTGGGTGAGGCCTGGCGTTATGTGCTGAGCCATAAGCATGCGCCGGCATGCCTTGTGCTGAGCCGCCAGCCGCTGCCGACGATCGACCGGGCGCGCTTCGGTGCGGCGTCCGGCTTGGCGCGCGGTGCGTATGTGGTGGCGGATCCCGAAGCGGGGCGGCCGGAGGTTCTGCTCATCGGCACTGGCAGCGAGGTGGGGCTGTGCCTGCGCGCGTGGGAGCAATTGGCGCGGGCCGGCGTGCGCGCGCGCGTGGTGTCGATGCCGTGCTGGGAGTTGTTCGAGCAGCAGGATCAGGCTTATCGTGACACGGTTTTACCGCCCGATGTGTTGGCGCGCGTGGCGGTGGAGCAGGCGGCGACGTTGGGCTGGGAGCGGTATGTGGGCATGCATGGCGCGATCATCGGCATGCGGTCGTTCGGCGCTTCCGCGCCGATGAAGATGTTGCTGGATAAGTTTGGATTTACGCCGGAAAAGGTTGCGGCGGCGGCGCAGGAGCAGGTCGATCGGCATCGGCTGAGGCAGGCGGCGGAGTAAGCAAAACAAGAAGAAAGCAGTTCTTTTTTGAAAAAAAGAACCAAAAAACTTTTGCCTGTTGCGCGCAGCATCTGGATTCCCCGGGGGGGAAGTGCCGGCTCGCCGCAAGTGCAGAAGTTTTTTGCTTCTTTTTTTCGCAAAAGCAGACTCTTTCTTTTCCCTAAGTCACCACTGAACGGACGCCTTCCATGAACAGCCTCAAAGCCCTCTACACGACAGCCGGGCAATCGCCGTGGCTCGATTATGTCCGTCGTGACCTGATCGAAACGGGCGAGCTCAAGACGCTGATCGATCGCGACGGGCTACGCGGCATGACGTCCAACCCGTCCATTTTCGAAAAGGCCATCGGCCATAACGAAGCTTACGTCACCGCGCTGAAGGAGATCCAGGCCGGCGGCGACCATGGTATCTCGGCGCTATACGAGGATTTGGCGATCGCCGATATTCGCGCCGCCGCGGATGTGCTGCTGCCGACCTATGATGCCACCAACCATGTCGATGGCTATATCAGCCTGGAAGTGTCGCCGTACCTGGCGCACGACACTGAAGGCACCATTGCCGAAGCGTTGCGGTTATGGGCGACGGTGGATCGGCCGAATTTGATGGTAAAGGTGCCCGGCACGCCGGAAGGTGTGCCCGCGATCCGGCATCTGATCGGCAAAGGGCTGAATATCAACGTAACGTTGCTGTTCGGCATTGCGGCGTACGAGGATGTTGTCGAGGCCTATCTGTCCGGGCTGGAGGATCTGGCCAAAACCGGCAGCCCGCTCGCTCGCGTGGCCTCCGTCGCCAGCTTCTTTCTGAGCCGGATCGATACCGCCGTGGACAAGCAGCTTGCCAAACTAGGCGCGCCGACCGCCGGCTTACAGGATACGGTGGCGATTGCCAGCGCCAAGCTGGCTTATGCCAGTTTCAAACGGTTGTTCGCCGGTGCGCGCTGGGCGGCGTTGGAAGCGGCCGGCGCCAAGAAGCAACGGCTGCTCTGGGCATCCACCAGCACCAAAAAGCCGGAACTGCGCGACACGCTCTATGTCGAGCAATTGATCGGCCGCGATACGGTCAACACGATGCCGCCGGCGACGATGGATGCATTTCGCGATCATGGCGAGGTGATCGTCGATGCGGTGGAGCATGATCTCGATGGTGCCAAGGCGACGCTCGCGGCGCTGAAGGATGCGGGCCTTTCCATCGACGACATTACGGCGTCGCTGGTGACGGACGGGGTGCGGCAGTTTGCCGACGCGTTCGACGGATTGCTGGGCGCGGTGGCAAAGCAGCGGCGCGTGTCGCTCGATGGCGACAGGGCGACCTTCTCGCTCGCCGCGGGATCGCCCGCGTTCGAAAATTCCTATGCCGACACGCTGGAAGTTTGGCGGCGCGACGGACTGATCCGCAAATTATGGGCAAGCGATGCGTCGTTATGGACCGGCACCGATGAGGCAGGCTGGACCGGCTGGCTGAATATCGTCGAGCAGGCGCTGGCCGAAGTGCCGGCCCTGACCGCGTTCGCCGCCGAGGTGAAAAGCGGCGGATTTACCGACGTAGTGCTGCTCGGCATGGGCGGATCGAGCCTGGGGCCGGAGGTGCTGGCCGAAACCTTCGGCGCCGCCGCGCGGCCATCGGCGGCCGGCGCCCCGAAATTCCACATGCTGGACAGCACCGATCCCGCCCAGATCAAGACGCTGGAAAACGCCATCACGCTGCCGACGACCCTGTTCATCGTGTCGTCCAAATCGGGCAGCACGCTGGAGCCGAATATCTATCTCGCCTATTTCCTTGATCTGGCCAAGAAGGCGCTGGGGCCCGAGCAGGCGGTGCGGCATTTCGTCGCCGTGACGGATCCCGGATCGTCGCTGGACACGCATGCGTCCAAGCAGGGTTTTCTGCATGTGTTTCATGGCGTGAAATCGATCGGCGGCCGCTATTCGGTGCTGTCGAATTTTGGCCTGGTGCCGGCAGCGGCGATGGGAATCGATGTCGAGGCGTTTCTGAACACGACGCAGCGCATGGTGCGGTCCTGCGCGGAAGACGTGCCGCCGGCCGAGAATCCGGGCGTACAGTTGGGCGTGGCGCTGGGCGTGGCGGCGAAATCCTTCGGGCGCGACAAGGTGACGCTGATTGCCTCGCCCGGGATTGGCGATGTGGGCGCGTGGCTGGAGCAATTGCTCGCCGAAAGCACCGGCAAGCAGGGCCATGGGCTCGTGCCGGTGGACCGGGAGCCGTTGGGCCCGCCTTCGGTTTACGGCGCGGACCGGTTCTTTGCGTATCTGGAACTTGAAGCTGCGGCGGACGCCGGTCAGCGCGCGGCGGTCGCCGCGTTGCAGGCGGCGGGGCATCCGGTGGCCACGATCCTGGTGAAGGATATCGGCCATGTGGGCGCCGAATTTTATCGCTGGGAGATTGCAACGGCGGTCGCCGGCGCCATCATCGGCATCGATCCGTTCAATCAGCCGGATGTCGAGGCGAGCAAGATCAAGACCCGCGCGCTGACCGACGAATATGAGCGCGACGGCAGCCTGCCGGCGGAGACGCCGATTTTCCGCGCCAACGGCATTGCGTTGTATGCGGATGCGCGCAACGCCGATGCGTTGGGGCGCCAGAATGATCTGGACGGCTACCTGAAGAGCTATTTCGCGCAGGTGCATCCGGGCGATTACGTGGCGCTGCTGGCCTATGTGGAGCGGAACGAGACGCATACCGACATTTTGACGCGGTTGCGGACCGCCATCCGCGATCGGACGCATGCGGCGACATGTGTAGGGTTTGGCCCGCGCTTTCTGCATTCGACCGGGCAGGCTTATAAAGGCGGGCCGAATAGCGGGGTATTTTTGCAAATCACCTGTGACGATGCGCATGATCTGGCGGTGCCGGATCATACGTTTAGTTTCGGGGTGGTGAAAGCGGCGCAGGCGCGTGGGGATTTAGGCGTGCTGGAGGAACGGGGGCGGCGGGCGTTGCGAGTGCATTTGAAGGATGTGAAGGCGGGGTTGCCGGAGTTGGCGCACGCGGTTGAGGCGGCACTTTGACAAAGGAACGCAAGGGGCGTCACGCGAAGCGTGCATTCGCACGTCACGCGTCGTGCGAAGCACGCAGTCGCGTGACGTGCGAAGCACGCAGTCGCGTGACGGGGTCCAGGCGTGACGTGCGAAGCACGCGGTCGCGTGACGTGCGAAGCACGCGGTCGCGTGACGTGCGAATGCGCGCTTCGCGTGACGCCCCTGGCCGTAATT
>Ga0116228_10000622_pt1 | contig 27412 bp, 14 predicted proteins | sample S1TSphfallax_2_FD_89694 | JGI IMG/M metagenome (GOLD analysis project Ga0116228, IMG submission 89694) | Host-associated microbial communities from peat moss isolated from Minnesota, USA - S1T2_Fc - Sphagnum fallax MG | ecosystem: Host-associated > Plants > Peat moss > Unclassified | place... | reverse complement strand
ATGCAACCCAACTTTCTTTCTGCCATGGGTGTGACAAAGTTTCCAAGTATGATGTCAACCACATGCAAATGTATGCAATCCAACTTGCTTGCTGCCATGGGGTGTTGAATGCATGGTTAACTATTATATACTAAAATGAGTTATTTTTATTGTTCAAAAATCATAAATATATATATATGAAAGAATTGTTCTTTATTTGTCAATTATTTGGTGCCCACACTAATTAAAATGCCAATTTACAACTACAATTTATAACAAAAAAATAATTACAATCAACATTTACTACTAAAAAATCTTTTAATTGCATAAGTGAAGTCACATTGAACTTTTAACCACAATGATGATTGAACATGATGTCAACACATTTCCCATGAATGAAGCATATGATAAACACATACCATCTTTCATATGACATTTGCTACTATTAAATAACCTTATCATTAGTTACCGTTTATCAACATAATGACTTTTGGGGAAAATATATTAATTTAGGCCATCCATTATGGATGGCCATAGATTTCAACACATTTTCTAATCAAATTTTGCCACATGGCAAAACTTGGTAAATATTTATAATTATATAATATATAATGAGGAAAAATCAATATGGTCCAATTTCAACAATTTACATGATGACATTTGGACAAGGGAAAATTCTTGAATGAAAATATTTTTTATTGAAACATTGATTTCAATTTACATCATGATTGTTCAATTTAAATGTATATAGATTGTGACACATGGTTCAATCAAAAATTGCCACATGGAATATTAATTAATTTTGAAAATTAAAAATTACATAGGTAGGTAGGTAAAATTGAGTGGGTAAATTATACCTACCTATTTACTTACGATACATACCTACCTAGGCTATTTATTGATTTACCCACCTACCTACCAAGGTAAAAAGGTAAGTTAAAAGGTAGGAACACAAAAAAGGGTAGGTGAGTTTAAAAGTAACTATGTAAATACTTATTATTATTATTATTATTTTGCCTTTAAAGTTAAACTTCTTTGAGCTCATCCCAAATGGCACATGGTATTTAAGGTGAAATTTTATATTTAAAAAAAATCTTTATATATGTCATAAAATGACATTAAAGGACATAACATATGGGTTAAATATTTGCATTTTAATCACAAATTTAGTTATAATTAAATAAGATTCTCCCATAAGTTTTGTGTTTGTTTTTTGTTTTGTAAATTATACAACTTAATAGGTAAGAAATAACTAATTAGATAACTTATTTATTAATTACCTAGTAACTAATTACCTACCCACCCACCCATTTACAAAACTACCTAATATATATTATTATTTAATTATTTAAATAATTCTGGAAGAAGTATTAAACATTATTATTTCATAGATTCTCCATAAGTAATCAATTAGTTTATAGTAATAATTAAATAATAATACTAAATTATTTCATAAAATAATTGTTTAATGCCTAATTAACTAATCAATTCACGAATTAATCATTAAATTTTTTTATGTATTTAATTATTTGGATATTACTTATTTAAAATTTTATTTACATATTTTATGCAATTACCTAAATAAAAATATTTTCTTACCTCTGAAAATAAGCCTTTTAAAATGCTTCTTATCAATTAGTTAAATTTAAAATAATTAGGTAGTAATTGATTATCTAGCAAATAAATTATTAAGTAATTATTAATTCCTGATTATTGACTTTAAATGATTAAATTTCTAAATTATTGACTTAATTAGTAGATACTAAATCAGTTTAAATTAATCACTAATATTAAATAATTAATTTAACTCATGAATCATGAATTATTATATATTTTACAGCTAACTAGGTATTAACTAATTAGTATTTATAATTATTAACCATAATTCTTGTTGAATAAATATTAACTATCAAATTTCATGACTCGATTAAATAAATATTCAATCAGATTTACTAAATGATTAATAGTACCTAAATAATTTTCTTAAATAATTTATTATGTATTGGCTAACTAATTACTTACTAATTAGTAGGCATTAGTCATTAACCATAACTCTTGATGAGTTAGTTAAATCAGATTATTGAGATATTTCATAATAATGAAATAAAAAAAAGATAATTAATTATCTGAATAATTAGTAAAATTTTTCTGAATAATTATTTATCTCATAACAACTAAAAATTAAAATTTTATTAATAATATTAAATATATTAAAATATAACATTTATTTGTAAACTTATTGACTTGTTAATAAGAAATAAATTAATTTCAATCAAATTAATTATTATCTCATTTTAAACTAATAAACTAATTAATATGAATAATCCGTGAATAATATTTATTGTATCAATTTATGACATAATATTTAATTGATTAACTAATTTTTTGATTTAATTAATATATAATAAAAAATTAAAAATTAAATAAATGAAAATAATGATGTAATCTTAATTATATAATAACTTATATTAACAAATCAATTAGTTGATAATAATAACTTATCAATAATTGATATTCATTTAATACAATGATTATGTCATATTAATATGACCTTGAACTATGAATGTTTTTTTTCAAATTCCTCAAGTAGGTGTATTGGCAAGGATCTTCAAAATTAATTAGCAACAAATGGCGATTGTCCTAGTGGATTGATACACCTAGTTCTAGTGACCTAATGGAACACAATATCTAAATCTAGTAACTTCTAATTTTTTTTACTTGAAATTTTGTGGATTTTTTTAAATTAACAAAATCTTTTTGTTGGATTTGCCAACCTTTTTTTTTGTCGCTAGGTGGTGAAAATTTGCCACAAAAAAAAACCCATGCTTGCTACTATAGTTTAATCATACATTAATAAAAATGGTATATATTTAAATGAACCATATAAAATGAAAATGAAAATTCTTCATTCCAATATGCCTTCAATATGAACAAATATATGTTTAATATACTTTGAATACAAACTAAATACCTTAACATATCATAAATACAAATCAAATATGGTTAATATATTTTGAATACAATCTAAATGCATTTAAATATGTTAAACATGCATAATATATGTTAAATATGTATTGAATAAAAAAATAATAATATACTTTTAATCTAGTACACAAAACCCTAATGTACATCAAATGTAATAACATATCATAATAACTAACCAAGTTGGAACTAATTTTGCAACTAAATGAACATAGGGACCTATTCTTGGATGAAAAATTTAAGAAGCTAGTAAATATGGAAGGATGCACAATTTAGTAGTTGCACCATAGTTGCAAAAATATTGTAAATTTTAAAGGATGGTGATTAGTTGTAAAAATGATAAAACATAGTTGCAAATGCTAAATACCATAGTACTTTTACCATTTCACCAACAAACTGTTGGATAATTAATTAAATTTTAAATCTTAATTTTGGCACTTGGTGTTTTAATTATGAAAATTTCAGTAAGTAATGGTTATATAAAATAATAACACATTGTTATCAGTGTTATGGAACAATCTAGTGTGTTTAAACTGTTTCAATTTTAAATCACCATCCTTGAAGGTCTAGGGTTATGAATTAACTAGGATTTAACTCGAAACTGATTGGGAGTTAATTATGATTTAACTAAAATTTAATGAAGATTTAACTATAGTGAACTAAGAATCAATTGAAAGTGAATTATGAATTAAATGGAGGTGAATTAAAATCTAACTGGAAGTTAACTAAAAGTGAACCAAAACTAAATTAAATGCTAGGTAAATGGATGAACATTCAAATGAATGAACTCCATGGCATTGGCATTCATAACACATGTCATAATGAGAACAAACATGTTCTTGCATTGGAAGGAGACAAGGATACTTTTGATAATGTTCTCAAGCCATTGGTTAATGAGTGTCCAAATGATGGATTCGATGAACAACATGGTAACCCAGATCCCATTTTTGGACAACAGTGACATTGGCCCTATAAAAGACCAAGGTCCCGAAGAACTTTTCTATAAGTAAATGCATTATGAATTCCAAACTTTGTCATACATTCAATATTAAACAATATGTATTCTAATTTTAATGGTTTTTGTGTAACAATATGACGCCACCATGACAAATATTATAATATTTTCATATTCAACATGGTTTTTTCCAGAGTGCTTCTAGTGGCCCTTTGCTTCCAATTCATGTAGAAGCTTTTGTTGTTGTTTATGTTGATATACTTTCACCTTCTTCCTCCCTTATTAGTTATTTTTTGCATGGTGTTGATGTTCTCCAATACATAGATGATGAAACCTTGGATTCTACCTCTAATACTGATTCAAATGGTAGGGGAAACTAAACTTATGATTCTTTAATGTCCAATGGGTTGTCAAACTTTGCTTCTTCCTTTCCATTAGGAGGTTGAAAATATATTTGTTTTCTTTGCCCTTGGAATAGTTTGATCTCTAAATGTTATCACACAACTTATTTCAATTTGGACTTCTTGTTCCCAATTTCATTGGTTTTGTTTGCTACATTGGAAATTGGTTTCTACATCCAAATTTCAAATTGCATTCAAATAAACACGAAACATAACATCAATTAACATTTCCTTTTAGAACATCAATCGTCAATTTAACAAAGTTGGAGTGTTTCATAGGTTGAAGCTACAAAATAATATTGTGTTACTATCATTTAGGTTTTCTTGTCAAGTGTGCTATAATTTGTATGCTTATTGACACATCAATTTGGATGTTTTGTTGGTTTCATAATTCGCAGAATCACATCACAGTTCCACTTTGAGGTTTTTTATTATTAATGTTCCCATTTAAATAAAAAATATTGTCATGCCCCAATCATTTTAATCATGTAGATTATGCACATAGTGGGGTGAACTTTGAATCACAAACGTACAATATTTTGGTTTATAAGAGAAAGCTTGGCATTTGGTTTCAACCACATCTTGAACAAGTAATGTGCCTTCTCAAATGAATGTAGACCACGAACATGAAATGGTGCACATAATGTTATTTTGCTTATTCATTTCTATGTAAATGGATAGGGAATAAAATAAAAGTTTATGTATAGAATTCAATAAAGGGTAGGTTATGTATACATAGAAAAGCCTTCTTTTCTTAAACCCATGATTTTCCACATCTCAACAAGTGTCTTCCATATTTTTGGGGCTACAAACTTCATCCATTCTAATGAATATCATTCATTCAATTCAAATGTTTCATCCATGGACAAATACATCCATGCATATGGATGTCATTCAATTTAAACTCCAAGCTTAGGCCCTAGCCTCATGTGCAAGCCAGCCCCATTTCCACACAACTTTAAATTTCCCAATAGACCTAACTAAAAAAATTTAGACAAGAAATGTTCAATCACCTATAACCATTAAAGAATATCCCTTTTCCAAAAGTTACAAAAGTGGTGAAATATATCCCATATCAGAATTCCTAGCTTTGGTTTTCATTTTTCATCTACACATTCCTAGAATTTCCACCCCATATCCCCAAAATGTCAAGCTTGAGGAACTTATTCATACAAGTTCATAAGCCCCTTATTAAATTTCCTCATTTCCATCCTAAAATTTTTATGTTTCTACATTAGACCTAGTTAATCTCCAAACTCTAGTATGTAGCAGAAGTTAATTGAAATTAACACATTTTAATTTCAACCAACATAATCCAAAAACCATATTGAAAAATACTTAACTACCCCTTAAGCTACTACTTGTCCCCCTCTTATCCGTTGCATTGCCTCCTCTTCCCCTAGAACTTCCCACCATATATCTTTGCCAAGCCTGCCATTGCCAAAGTTCTTCAAGAACAAACTAGTAGTTGTTGCTATCGAACATAACTCACACCATCCCAATGCCGCAAATTTGCCATCACCATCAACCTACAACACAAAATTAAACCAACACTCAAACAACTAAAATAAAGAAAACTTCACTAGAAATAGCCATCAACCATCAACCTTCTTGTCCTTTTCTCCTTTCGGCTTCCATGTTCTTTTTCATCAACATCCATTAAGTCAATATTTATAATGACCCTTCATCCAATTCTCCTCCCCCTCCCCCCACTTATCCTTCACATTACCTCTTCTTCCCCAAGAACTTTTTGCTAGATCTCTTTGCCAAGTACACCACAACCAAAGTTCTTCAAGAACTCTAAAACAAAACCAATAATAGAGAAAATTTGATTAGAAATAACCATCAATTGTCAACTTTCTTGTCGCTTTCTCCTTGCCCATTCCTTTTTGCATCAATATCCATTTGGTGTTTATTTATAGTGATGCTTCATCAAGCTTCAATTCTCCAAAAACTCTCATTGCTTTAATGTCTTTGGCCACCCATCAACCGTCAACTTTCTTGTCACTTTCTCCTTGCCCATTCCTTTTTTTTCATCAATATCCATTAGGTCTTTAATTTTAGTGACCCTTCATCCAACTCCAATTCTCCAAAAACTCTCATTGCTTTAGTGTCTTTGGCCAACCCAACATTCTTAGATCACAATATCCCTCATTGCTTTATATGATTATTATTATTACTTTCAATTTTGTGATGTTGCTCATGTGGTGATCATCCACAAGTACATTTACCCAAATTTCATGATATTCAAAATATGAAAGTAGAAAATCTTAAGCGCCTTTTCATATATTAGGCAATTGTGGTGATTTTTGGAAAAAAAGAAAATTAAAAAAATCGTTTTTTTGCAGAATTGTTTCTAAAAAAACAGAAAATTTGCTACAAAATGATTTTTTTCTTCACAAAATGGCAAAAATTTGCCACCAAAAAAAATCAATAAGGGCTGAATTGGGCATTCTATGACAGAAGAATGTCTGTTCCTTGGTATATCTTGGCTTAGTAGTTTAAGCGCATCAGAGCTTCAGTTCTTGCTTGTGCACTTTCCTGTAACTCCAGGTCTGTGGAGGGTTGAAGGGAGAGCGAAAGTGTACATGCAATAAGTATAGCCCACAAGTTGTAAGGTGCCTGCCAATGAAGGCCTGCTCTACAAATTGAAGCCATATGCCCAACTGATCCTATAACTCATTATGGGTGCTTTCAAAGATAACATGTGAAATCAACCCTCATCCCAACACTTCACAGTCTACAATTGCACTTCACACAACATTGGCATTCACCTACCTGCTAACTTCACTGCACATGACAATTACACAACAAACTTGTGCAACACAACATAAAAAAGTCATCAACAAGCAGATGCTTTTACTGCAACCAAATGTTGAATGTACCAGCACCTCAGAGAGACAACTCCAACCAGCTCAAGCTCAACTATGAGCAATAACTTCATTGCTTAAGACATGTATATGAACTAAATCTAAAAGTCTTTTGGTGGAAAGTGATTGTAAGTGGTGACTATGGTCTTTACATAACAACCAAATTGTGGGCAGAAACTTGAGCATGACTTAGAGTTGGTCACAACATGGGCAACTTCTGAACCTGAGCTTCTTCAGGTGGTAGGCAAGTTTGCTACTCGCCTTAATACATCTCGGTCAACATTTGCAGGCAAATTGTACAGAGGATATAAGGCTCCAAATAAATTGAGCATAGAACACTTGAAGTAAAAAGATCCATGTGTTTCAGAACTGAATCTATGTTTGAGCTCTGGAAAAAAAAAAACAAACAAACAAACAAACTTTGCACCCTAGATACTGGGGCCACTTAAGACACTAGACCAAGACCCAACAGAATCTAAATTGAGCAATCCTATCATGTGAGAGGTTTTAATTGGCCCCATTAGCTTTAGACCCTGGACCAACCAGGAATAAAATGCCCCATCTTGGTGGGATAAATTTGACACAAATTTGTCTTCATCTGGACCATGAGGAAGATTGCTAAGATTCTTGTTTTGGAGGACCAACATGTTAACATTGGACTGGTGACCATAAAGAAACCCAGTACTTGGGTCACTCTTCTTATTACCTAATTTTATTTGAAGCATTTGTATTGGCAAACTTTTATTCTGGACACGGGTTCCCGATTTGCTTCAAGTTGGGCCCGTTCCACATTCAATTGGTCCTGCTCTGGTGTCTAAAGTGGAGCTTTCAGGTGCAAAGATTGCAAATTGTATACAAAAACCTCTGGTTTACACATAAGTCATGTTTCCCCAGATCCATGTAGCACATGCAAATCCCCAGGTGGCCACCCTGGATTGCTCCAAAAACTGGAATCAGATGATGTCTCGTAATGTGACATACCTCCCTGAGATGCAGACCGCTGCCAGGCCTCTGGTTGTGCAGCAGTCTCCTCATCATCTAACCCTTGGGCAGGTGGCAGAGATGGAGTTGGAAACTTGGCTTTATCTTGCTGCCTGTCTATGTCCAATGATCCCTCTATACTCTCCTGATCCTGGCCCCACAGAACTTCCTGTTTTGGGTGGTGCTGCAAATTCCCCCAAACTTCCCCACTAGCATATGATGATGCCTCATCTCCACCATCAGTGTGATCATAGCTGCCATGTGCCTCACTCAAAGCAGCCAATGCCCCTGCCCCACCGTATGGAGAGTTATCAAAAAAGGCACCCAGGTCTCCACCATGCACCTGTTGGGAGGTATTGTGCATGCTCAATGCTGCTCCTGCATCTGGTCTGATGGAACTGAACATGCCAAGACTCATGATGCCACTATCAAAAGGTTGTGAGTGTTGACCAATACGCAGCCCTTGGCAAGACTGTGTGAATGCAAGACCTCCTTCACCACTATGACTAGTACCCTGTGGCTGGGACCATGTACCTTCCTGATGGGTCACAAAAGCCATCCCATCCTCACTGCCAAACAAGCCAGCAGAGGAGGAGCCTAACAGTGTGTGCTGCTCAGCTGCTGCCATTGAGTGGTCAGTTTCTGAATTTTCTGTACCACTGGATGACTGTCCATCCATGTTTCGACGCTTGGCACGCTTATTTTTCCGACAACCCCCACCAAAAGGAACATTGCGCAAAGTACCACCAGCGGTCCAGTAGCGGCGGCAATTCTTGCAGAAATGACGAGGCTGAGTGAGACTGTAGTTATTGTAGTAGCAAAACTTGGTGTTCAAAGATTGACAACGAGGGCAAGCCACAACTTGATCTGGTGGTTTCAAATGATGACGCTCCTGCAGAGCATGCTGGGCAAGTAACTGACTCGCCTTCGTCTCTTGTTGCTGCTGCTGCTGCTCCTCATTGCCTGAACTGCTCGGCTCCATGGCCATTCTGGCCACTGAGTGCATCTACTCCTGCTCCAAGTCCCTGTCGACCATCTTGTGAGATCCAGACCCTGCTAACTTTTTGGCTAAAGCCCTTGTGTGCTTCCAGAAGCAGTCTGACATGCAGTAGTCACATGCACAATAAGAAAACCTGCCCTTTTCCTCACTGCAGCAGCACCAGACATCAACCAGCAAAAACTTCAGCACAAAACACACATGGGGAGTGCCAAGGCATCATCATAGCCCACAAAATACAGCAACCCTGTCTACTAGATTAGATGCACAGCCATTTCACAGCCAAGAAAGAAACCCTTGACTGAGCTGCTGCTGATTCTGCAATAAGCTATATAATCTTCTGTGACCTTGAAGTGCAAAGAAAAAACACGCCCCATTCTTCCAAACCATTCATATTCTAAAACCTTTCCAGCTCCAAATAACTCACTGAATCTCAGTATGGTCATGGAGAGAATCACCAAATCTCAGTAGGAGCACATGGAGAGAATCACTGAACCTCAGTATGAGCACATGGAGAGAATCACCAAATCTCAGTATGAGCACATGGAGAGAATTAGTGAATCCCAGTATGGGCATGGAGAGAATCACTGCATCTCAGTCTGACCACATGGAGAAATCGCTGAATCTCACAGTATGAGCATGGAGAGAAACACTGAATCTCAGACTGGGCATGTAGAGAATCGCTGAATCTCAGTTTTGGGAATGAGAGACTATATATCTTCCCATGAAATTGGAACGAGCAGGAGATGATGATGATGATGATGAAGAACCCTAATCCGGGCCTCCTGACCAACCTAATTAGGCAGCACTCCTGAAGATGGAAGAAGCTTCACCTAAGTGGGCAAGACAAGAACAACGAGAAGGATAGGTTTTCGCTCGATTGAAGATGAGAGCATAGAAGGAAAACAGTAGCACCCACCTTCTTCTTCTGGCGTCCACTAGAACTTGGACCGTTCATTCCCGACCACTTCGTACCCTTTAATCTGATCTAGCTAGTTCGCGATTTCTTCCTTCTGCTCACCAGCGGCTTCTCTTAGGAATTTCAGAAGTTACTGCGCGAAGCAGCGAATTCAACAAGAGAGAATATACATATATGTAATATACAATTCGAGCGAAACACGAAAGATCAAGTCCCCGTGACGTCGTAGAAGTGGCTGGTCGCTTCCTCCTCTTCAGCAAGCAAGCAGCTTCTAGAATTCTTCTTCTACTGCAATGCTTCTTATTGCACCAGAAAAAATAAATCTCCACCTTCTTTTGAGAAGAAGAACAACACAAATCCAATTCCAAATTCACAAAGTTCATACAACAGAAGGCCTCTTCCAGCGGCAACCTAAAGCATTCTTGCTTGCTGCAAGGCCTCACTAGATCTCTCTACTTCAGATCCGACCCACGGACATTACTGCTGATTCTTTCTCCTCCTCCTCCTCCTCGGCAAGTGCGGCACTGACATCTGCCGCTGCCTTTTGCAGCAACACCAACGAAGATGCGCGCTCGCACGCACGCGCGCGCGCCCCGAGTGGCCGACCCGGGCCGGATGTGAAACCACAAACCGCCCCGGGCCCGTTCTCATCCATTCCGGGCAGTCCTATCTCATCCATTTCGGGCAGTTCACGGGGGGCAACCCAGCAAAAGAAAGAAAGAAGAGGAATGAATGAAATAATGCAGAACATGGATGTGAACTTCTCTGTGGATGCAGAAGTGGATGATATTGGGAGTTGGGGGTCCTGCATAGGATGACCAGGCGTCAGCCTTTTTTATTAATTTACTGGCTACATACATAAAGCCAAAAAAGCTATATTAAAAAATTAAAAGTGCTAAAATCAAGTGCATTTCGAGATTTTCAATAGCCATAATTTGGAAAAAAAAAAGTTGAGAAAAATCGGCAGATTTCTTCTATACATGAGTTCAAATAGGTATATAGCCAAAAAAATATAAAGATATTTTCTTTTAAATTCACTTCCATATGTAGTAGAGCTTTGTAGCCAGATTTGATCAAATCTTCGTATGGATCATCGCCATTTTAGCTACCATCACAAAATTGAGAAAAGAAAACAACACCTGCGGGTGCAGCAGCAGCAGCAGCGGGAGCAAGGGGATCCACGTTCCTCCACCCGTTTCCCGTCACGTCGTGCGCGTGCGCGTGCTCGCGGTGCAGAGCGAGAGAGAGACTAGTAGTACCTTGACGTCTTCTTAGAGCGAGAGAGACTAGTAGCTAGCTAAGTCGTGATTTGATTCACATCATCATCATCATCATCATCAGCTGTCTTTTGTTTTGTTTTGACGCGCGTGGCTCGCTCTTGCAGTCTGTTGTTGCTTGATATTTTTTTTGGCTTTACTTGCGTCAAAATCATGAGAACTTGCACACAGAGAGAGAGAGAGAGAGAGAGAGCGGCAGCATACTAGCTTAGTGTGGCCGGGTTATGAGGCCACCCACGTTTTAGTTGCCCCGTTCACACCAGTTCACCGTTTAGCTGGGCGAAGTAAACTCACTGTCACATCGCGGGATGGATGAAAAATAGATCCACTGTGAGATGGATGAAATAATAGATCAATTGTAAAATGGATGAAGATCTAGCGTGAGATGGATGAAAAATAGATGTATTGAGACATGGATGAAAACTAGGGACATTTTGTGAGATGGATGAAAATAGATGTATTGAGACATGGATGAAAACTAGGGACATTGTGAGATGGATGACAAATAGATGTATTGAGACATGGATGCAAATTAGGGACATTGTGAGATGGATGAAAAATAGATGTATTGAGACATGGATGAAATTAGGGACATTGTGAGACAGATGAATGTTAGATACAGCGTGACAAGAATGGAAAAAAAATAGGTTATATTGAAAGATGGATGAAATCTAGGTTACATTGTGAAATGGATGAATGTTAGATATCCTATGAGATGAATGGCAAAAAAAAAAAATAGTTACATGGTGAGATTGGATGAAAAATTAGGAGGGGAGGGGGGCCCAAAAGACCCAATTGAATGTTTAAGTTGTTGCAATCCCTTTAGGAGAACTTCAAAGGAGCCAATTGCACACTACCTTTCCTTTTTATTTGGGACAAAAGTCTTTACCATACATTATGTGTCTTTACCATGCACATGATGCTTGACTTATTTATTTACCTACCTACCTACATATACTATTGTCATTTTATTGGATTTTATTTATTCTTTACCCAAATAAATTCATAATTAAAAATCAAGGCGTCGAATTAGAATTTTCTTTTAATTATATTAATTATTTGACACACAAGTGTCCAAGCTACCCAGATTATATTACACTAAATTATAGGCCAACCAACATTCATAGGGTAGTAGTACATCATAGTGTTAGGGACGGAGAAGTAGCCATGGTTTATAGATGGGTTTGTGAGGGTTGCAAACTTGATGATTCAGTTGTGATGTTCATCTACAACTAATGAATCATACATAATCCATGATACTTTGACATGTTTGTGACATATTTTTGAACATGCATAGTAGTATCATGGACATATTCTACAACTAATGAATCCATAATCCATGATACTTTGACATGTTCATGATATTTTTTGAACATGCATAATAATATCATGGACGTATTTGGATGAACCCTTAACCCTAAAACCCTAAACCCTGATACTTTGACATGTTCATGATATTTTTGAAATGTGCATAATATATATTGCATACTTATATTTGGATGTGATTATTATGGAGGTTGGTTGGTAGCTCTAGATACTTGAAGAGGTTGGAACCATGTTGGGTGGTTCTTCTCTCTTTCTTCAAAATGTTGTGAAGAACTCGTCAAAGAACTTAACCTTGCAATTCACCCCATTTTTGTTGTTGATTTTGAGGAAACTTGTGGGCTTTCTGATTATTTTGGAAAACTCAGAACTCACAAGTATTTTATTTGATTTTTAAATTTCTTGAGAACTGGGGTTTCTTTGATTTTTAAAATTATTTTTAAAAATTATAAAAAATTATTTTAAAAATAAAATAAAATAACCCCATAATTGGATGTTACAACTTAGAACAAAATCAAAGAACCACATAACATGGTTGGAACCAATTTTGGCTGGTTGTTTGTTTTTTTTTAAATACTTGTCTAGGCAATTTCTTTGATTTTTATTTGTTTACCATCACACTTGACATTTGAAAAAAAAATGGATTCATTGGGTGTCAATTTGGATCTCTAAATAAGAACCCCCTAGTTACCAATTTCTTTAAATATTATTTTTGCAATACCCACCTATGTTGCATAAGGGGTGATTTTTAGAATAACCAATGCAAGAACCACAAGTAATACCCACCTGTTATGCAAATGGGTCAATGTTTTAAGATATTAAACCTAGAAACCACCTAGTATGATGTCAAGTAGTTTTAGGGTTTAAGGAAAAAAATTGTGAGATTTGGGTTTTGGTGACAAAAAAGGTTTAGGGTTTAGAATTTGGAGATGGCCAACCTACTTGAAATGCAAGGCTTCACACTTGAATTTAGGTAGGGTATTAGTTTTTTCAAATTGATATTAAACCAATGGATCTTGACATCTACAAAGATAATATTAAGGAGGTAGGATATTTAGAAAATTTTCATCAAAATTCATGTTATTCATGCTAGTTGGAATTTGGTATCTCAAGTAATCATGCTATTAACTCTCAAAGGGAGGAATAAGTTGACACAAAAAAACTTCAGCTATGATTGTTAAAATCCATTCATCTAGAATCAATAACCAACAACATGTTGTCCTCTAATTTACACATAAACAACAAATATAATAGTAAATTAGATCATTGATGTTACAAGCAACTTTTTTTTTTGTGAAAAATTAGAATGTTGAAATAGTGGTTTTTATTAAAGAAAGCATAGGCACATGGTTAACTAAAGTGTAAAATAGTAGAAGAATGGCTATGTGGACCACACACAAATATCATAAATAGTTGGTGACAAGTCCATATTTACTTATAATAGTTGGTGGCACATATATAATGAAAATCTAAATTATGGCAACACCATTTGGAATAACACAAGTGGAGTGCCCACTATAAATGAAACTTTGCACATTCTTTCAAAACCCTGAACATTGCCACTTTCTTGCATAACAATTCAAGCTAAAGTTATTCCCCACATTATGATATTTGTGTACATGAAATGTAATTCAAACACAATGTTTAATAAAAAAAAGTTTAATGAAGGCTGGTGGTGGTTTGTGGAGTAGTGATCTTGGCAATGGATAGAAAATAGAAACTACAACTTGCAGAAGAATGCAAGCAATAAAAGCTTGAAAGTAGGAGAAGCTTATGCCATTGAAAGGAAAAATGTAAATTATTTACTTTGGCAAATGGAACAAGAGGATGAGTGGTGATGGCAAAAGTTGTTAAATCTAACGGTTCAAGGATCATGCCCTAGCAATGGATAGAAATGTCTTAATGCATTCAATGAAAAAAAAGTGGTGAAAAGTGGATGGCTCTTGGTTGTTTTGGTAGTACTACTACCTATTGTTATCCCTAAAACATATACAACTTAGAATTTAAAAAAAAAATGGGCCCTTTTTCTTTAAAATATTTTTCTAAGGCCTTGGGGTTGGTCACTTTTAGGCTTTAGTTTGCCATTGAAAAAAAAATTGGTTACAAGTTAGTTTTTGGCCTTGAGTCAAAGTTTTGTGACACCTATTTTAATACACAAAGTTTGTGAGAATTCATGTGGTCCTTCATAAGGATGAACATAAAAAAAATTATGTGTTTCTTTGTTGCATTCTTTTATTTTCTAGATTCATGGTCACCTATTTGGTCACTAATGTCTTCAATTGTTTGGGTGAATTTGAATGGAGTGGTTTAAAGCTTGGTAAAGAATGTCATGTACATCCATATTTGCTGGAATTTTTATTTCATTTTTGGATATTTTCATTTGTTGATCAAAATACAATGAATGCTTAATTTTGTGATTGAAATCTAAAATTATGTTAAAACTTGTTAAATCTTTGTGATACTATTATTTTGAGAGGTCATTCAATTCAAGCTACATTTAAAATTGAATATGCACAAGTTTTAGAATTCATATGGGATTTAATGTGTCCACCTACCTAAGTCACACATCATAAAACCCTTTCTCCATAGACAATTGTTTTTGTTTGAAAGAAAATTTGATATGATACATTTAAACCAATTCAAGGTATTGAACAAGTTCAAGTTCTAGGTTAGGTTTTGGGTATCTAAACCAAAGGCACAAAATTTTGTTAAAATTGGATTTGAATCTAGACTATGAAACCACCTCTTTTTTATATTGAAATTTGGATTGGATATGGTTGTTGTCCTTTTTTAAATAGGACCAACTTTTTAAATCAACATACAAGGTTTTTTAAATATGTAACAATCAAGCCTTAATTTCAGAATGATGACAATTCAACTTCAAGAAAAAAACCCCAAAGGGGAAAAGCAAATAGCCCCCCTTTACAAAAAGAAAAGCAAAAGGAAAGCAAATCGGTTACAAATGTAACAAAGGGAACATAATTTGACATCAAAATCATTTAAATTAGTTTGAAAAGAGAAGTCATCCAAGAAAAACCGAACCCAAGTAAAACAAAACATCAAGCAATTCAAAGAACTATGAGTTTCAAATATTCAAGGGTTTTGAAGGAAGTGCACAAAATGTTTATCAAAGTTCAACAAAAGCAAAGGGACTTAAAATGAACTAGGATGGGGTAGGAAAGAACATCATTCAATCACAATGTCAAGGAAGTGGTGTTGAAGCAAAAGAAAAATCCATTAATGTGAGGCAAGTTATGAGCAAAAAGCAAGTGATGATACCATTTCAAGGTGAAAGAAATTTCAATCTTGGTATGCTTGAATGGATCTCATGTAAGCTAATGCTTGTAGTTGGTGGCCAAATGTTGCCATTTTAACCTCCATAATTGTGATCCAAACAATCTTCACATGTTTTTGCATTGAGTATTTACCTCCAGAATGCAATAAAAATCTCTTCAATCAAATGAAAAAAAAAATCATGCTTGAAAACATGTCTAGCAATTGCCCTTGATATGACCCATTGAATCCCACATAGGAGCTACACCCCCATAACATGAAAAAGTCCCATAAGATAAATTGTTGCCATCCAATGTCCATGTCTTTGATTACCTCCCCCTAAAGTCTTTGAACTCTTGTGAATGTAGCTCAAGCAAGATTTGCCCTAAGATAATCTCAAAGGCAATGTTAAAGCATCTTCACTTGACTTGTGCGATGTACTTTGTAGTTTGCATCAAGACCCATCTAAGCAAACCATGAACCAATTGAAGGACCTTTGTTCAAGGTCAACTAACACAACAATACAATTTTCTTGGGCCTAGACCAATGCCAAAGATGCCACTACAAATTATCACATTATTTTTTATCAAATCCCATGTTGGGTAAATTTTTTAAAATGCCTAAAGTTCTCAAAAGAAAACTTGAATTCCAACAATCACCCATCATTGAAAAATAACAAAAAGAAAAGGCTTCACCAAAATTGTGACCCCAAGGAAATCCTTTGATGAAGTTAATTTGAAATAACCAAATTGCATGCCTTTGTAATTTGTACCATTTGAGTTTGGTAGTTCCAAAGGATTCCTTGATTTCATTTTTGTGAACATTTTAACATGCTTCAAATTGACCAAGGGAATATTCAATGAATTTCAACAAAGTAATAAAGAAAGTTTACCAAGGTTAAATTTCACAACCTCTGTGGAAACAACTTCTTTTTCTACCATTGTTGAATTGCTAAAGGCCATGTCTCTTACCTTGCACATATTCTAAATTGAAGTCCCTTGATTATGGGGCCATCAAAATTGACTCTGTGAATTGCATTCACACAAAACTTGACAATGACATATTCTTTGAATTTCCTTTTGTTCACCATCCATTGAGACATTCTAGAAAATTGTAAGGTATGGACAAGAAATATGATGGTCATGTTTGGTGCAAGTTGTAGACAAATGACATCAATAATTCATTTGGTTTGGGCTTTAGAACAACAAAATGCTTTGGTCATTTATGTTGTCGAAATGATTCTTGTCCTTTGTTCCAACATTCTTCTGCTTGCAATGAAGTTATTTGGAGTGGCAATTATTCCTAGCTTCCAAAATTTGGGCACTATTTCGTGAAATCTTTGATTCGTACCATCAATTGTAAGTTTTACACTTCCTTGCCCAAATGTTTACAAATTTATAGTTGCCAAATGTATTATGTTGTTCACAAGTTTCCAAATGTTTCAAAAACATCAATCCACTTGGGCATCCATTCTCATCCAATTGCAAAAGGCAAATGTAGAGAGTCATTCAAGGAGATGAAGAACATAGTTGTAAACAAAGTCTATTGTGCTCCAATTACTACAACTTTGGTTATTATTTTGTAAGCAAGTAAGACAATTTTTTTCTCGTCACTTGTTCAATGAAGATGGGGAAGGTCCTTTAGAGCTTTTAAAGGGTGAAAAACTAAACCAAATTTTGTTAAAGTTTGCTCCTTTGTGTTCCCTTAGCATACACAATTTGATTATTTCATTAAAACATTGTCTTGGGAACTCAAGCTCCATTGGTTGTATTCTAAAATTGAAAGCATTATTTGGTTGTGACTATTTTCAAGACAATTGTTTTCTTGGTCAAAGGGTTGGGTGAATTTTTTTTGTTCAAGACATTTGTCGATGGCGCTGATTTTGAATTCAATTTGGTCCAATGAATGTTGCAAAATGCTCATATGATGTTTGATCATGTAAAACATGTTCAAAGATGGATGACCATGGCCTATCATGTTTATGATTCAGTTTATTATAAAATAACAATGACTGTAGTCTATGACATGTAATCTAAGGACATGGAAACTTCATACATGTTGTGGAAAAAGTTCAATTTAATTATTAATAAGAAAGGGACGGGTACACTTGTGTTCAAGGGGTTCATGGCAGATATGTGCAAGTAAATTGGAATGTTGTTCAGATTATTTATGGGACTAAAGATCTTATGGTCAAAATGGTTGACAAAAAACGAACATGTTTATTCCTTTGGACTAAGTCTTTTGACAAACACATAAAATAATTGATTGCACTAGAATTCCATGATCAACACAAAACCTTACGTTACAAATACAAAAAAACCATGTCCTTGGAGGAAGTTGACATTCAATATGCTACCATTTGGTCTTGGTGTTACTTGTTAGGAGTTGCGAACGAGGGCGCCATTCATGAGTTCAACAATTGGTTCAGCTCTTAGCATTTTCATGTGCGATTATATGGAGGCTTCATGTTGGATGTAAATTCTTCCATAGTACTATATTCAACTTATAATTTCCATTTGTCCTTCTTGAATTATAACTTCATTATTTTGATGTCCATGTAATAATTCTCTTTGGAGGAGGAAGTCAATATGTTGACTTGTAATTTATTTGAAACAATCCATAACATTTGGCTCCAACAATTTAATAAAAGGGGTATTTGCTTCCTTGCTACAACGTCCGATGATTTTGTGTGAACATTCAAGTTATCATCATTGTATTATGTCTTCTTACATGGTGGTGCATTTGGGATTGGTTCAAAAAAAAACCAATTGTGATTACATAAGGTGAATAAGTTTGTGGACCTAGTGCAAATTGTTGTTGTAGTTGCATAGTACACTTCAAGCTCTAGTCTTTTGGTTAAAATGTTGCACTTGGAAGGTGAGGAAGTGTTTTGATTAGCTAAATGCAAAACAAACCTTCCATTTGGGTTAGAAGCAAATTCACATCGACATGATCAAGTGAACTTTTCTCATTTGCAGTGGCCAATACATCAATTCTAATCAACCAATCCTTAGTTATGGACGTGGGGGAGACTAGTAACCCTATGCCTATTGTCACGCACATGGTGCGGAGGTCCTTGAGTGCCTTTTTAGTGAGGGCATTTGGTGAATTGAACGATGTCCCCCCAAGACTAACACTTATTATTCAGCATTGCAAAAAAACATTAAACATTATTACAAAGCCAAAATCATTTCAAAACAAATAGATTTTGGTATTCCTATTTTGTGTTATGTTAGTTTGTAGCCAAAGGCACATCAATTGAGTTACATAAGTTTTTGTTTTGTCATGATGACCTTAATTGTTGTGTGGGAAAGACAAGCATGAAATATGCATTTGATAGGCCAACCTTGCCTTCATTATAACATGTACGAACAAAGACAAATCTCACTCAAATTGAGGTGGTAACATTAGAAAAAATTAGTTTTTTCTTTTCAAAGAAACCAATATGTCCCCACATTAATCAAGTTAGGGATGATAAATTTGCACCCCTAAAGCAATTTTCCGCATGTGCCCCTCAAAATCTATTTAGCGATGCTACTTTTACCCATGTCTACAAGCCATTGGATCTAGATGTTTGGCCCAAATCAAGGAATGGGAAAAAGATATGTCTTCCCAACATGTTCAAATTATCCACTTTCCAAGAAAACAAGTGAAAGGTGGGACAAGCTTTTGAAGCCACACATTACGAACTCCCATAACCTTTCCTCTTTTGGGATATGGATGGATTTACCGCCTCCTCTTAGGACCACTATAAAATCGTAACCAATATGAGGCAATGATTAGTGATTACTTGGCTTGCAATTGTATGGATTTGTTTTCTGTGATGTTTATGTCCCTTGACGAGCAAGGACCATGGGTGCACTATAAACAAATGTATTACATATTGCAATATGTCATGTTTTGTGGGATTAGAGAATCATTCATCCATTATCCATCTTGGAATTGGGATGAGGTTCATAGATTATTAGGTCGTGCCAAAGTCCTAAAGTTGAATAGGTTGCAATGTCATTTGACAAGGCGTTAAATAGGACCATTATGGGTTCTATTGTGTTTGAATGCATTTTACTAAAAAAATAAAAATATTTTTTAGCAAGTTGTGTGGATTGCACTATTCATTGATTTCTCAAGCATTTTCTCATTCAATTATTATGTGGATTTCCTACACTTGACACATTGTGTGAATTAATTTTACTTATACAAGTTATTGTTTCACCTTCTTACATTGTAAGTATTTTCTTAGAATTTCACCTTTAACACATTTTTTCATAAATGAACTTTGAAATGAAAATTGTGCGAGTCTAGTAGTTTCCATCCATCATAACCTTCACATTTGTCATTCTTATGTGGCATGGGGATATGTTAAGAACATTTTGTATTCCAAATAAATTCGTTCTTGTTCAAAGGCACATGTTCATAGGTTCACATTCACGTTCACATGCTCATTTCATAATGTTGTTGGTGTGTAGGAAGTGTCATCAACTTGATTTTCCAATTTGATGAAATATTTTTGACACTCTCTATCAATAAGAAGTTTTGTGAGGCAAATTAGAATGCATGATTTCCAAACTGAACAATGATTTTCAATTCACTGTTACCAAATTTACCAAGGACAAACAATTTTTTTTGATCCAAGATCAAAAAAACCTTTCACAACTCCTCTTAGAAATGCATATGTTTCATTTGAAGGTTGTAAATCATTTCACAAATCATCGCTAGACTTGGGTGTGACAATTCAGCTTCAAATAAACCTTATAGGATAAATTGTGGTGTTACGGGCATGTTGCATCACTAAACAAAAACATGAAGGAGGCCATGTCACCACCTTTTGGTTTAGTCCCAAGATAGAATTGGACATATTTTATGATTTTTTTAATAAACTACCATTAGTTCAATGCAATAACATCTAGATAATTATTAATTCATAGTTCCACCTCAAGTGAATTGACTACCAATTCATTGGTTTCCCTTCTCACAAAAAAACAAAAAAAGAAACCTCTACTTTTTTTTAGAATTAGGTCTTTTCACTATTAGTTCCCTTATGTCATTGGCTATTAAGATTTGTTTTTCCTAATTGTGTTTGTTCTTAGTTTCCATTTGCACTAACACCCTCTTCCATGAGTGTGGATACCATATAGGCAAATTATCTTGATTTGGGTGCAATGTAAATGGAATTGAACACAATTTTAAATTGGACCATGTTGCAATTATTTTGGAAAGTTTCTCGAACCAAAGTATTTTCAAATACCAAAAACTATTTTCAAAGTTGTATCGGGGCTTCTATCAACTTTTTAAAAATTAAAAACTAAAACCAAGGGTACTTTTCAAAATAAAAAAGTAGACAACACTACTAAACTTATATATGATTTTATGCCAACAAAATTTCACAAAAGGGTTCTTTACAACTTTCATTGATGACAATTAATATGAATTGTGCCATTGAACATGTCGTGTCATATCAAATCTAATAACTAGAATCATATTTTAAAAGTTAAGTCTACAATCCAATTTTCATTAAATTAATTAATTATTAAAAAAAACTATATTTCCAATCAATTTTTTAATTCAAAACTAAATATCTATTACATTTGAAGTCTAAAAGTTACAAAAATGTCTTTGTGCAACTCTACTCATGGAAGGCTTTCCGTCCAATATAACATTTGAACTTCATTATAATTTTGAATTTTGAATTTATTGGATTCCAAATTACAACTTTCAAAACTCAATAACTTTTGTATAATAGGTTTAAACATTATGAAACCACCTTGGTGACCCCTATCCATTAAAGGCTTTCAGACAACACCAAGAATATTGCCAGAAGCTATGTGGTTTGAGGATCTGAACATGACAAAATAAACAAACCACATTTTTCAATAGATGAAGATGTATCAATTATCATTTTAAGAACATTTGGAATTCTTTGAGTACATTTAAATAGAGGGTTACAAGTAGGTTCATAGCCCCCCCAGCTATGGTCCAAAGTCCAAACAAAGAGGCTAAACCATAAGGCATGGGAAGTGCAATTGTCTCAATGTGTAAATTGCAAGGGAAGTGCATGTCAAGAGGGTGTTATGTTGTTTGAAGGCATAACTATGAGGCTGGTAGCATGAAATCCCATGCCCCATAACACAAAAAAAACCCCATGTGATGTGCCCCTTCCTCAATATAAAAAGATGAAATGATTTGAATCTCTCACATTTGAGGTACCTTATAGTTTGCAAGCTGACTTGGAGATGACGAGGAAGACTCTACTTTGAAATTCCTTGAATAGTAATTGCAAATACAATAAAAAAATTAGGTAATACTTTTAAGTAAACATAAACCAACACCCAACCCTTCTCCATTTGTGTTTCTTAATACGTTATAGTTTGTAAGTTGACTTGGGGATTAGGAACAAGACTTTATTGTGAAATGCCTTGAAAAGTACTTGCAAATGCAATAGAAAATTTAGGTAATATTGATAAGTAAACACAAACCAACATTCAACCCTTTTGCATTGCAACTTCTTGATACCTTATAGTTTGTAAGCTGACTTGGAGACTAGGAAGAAGACTTTACTTCGAAATGTCTTGAGAAGTACTTGCAAATACAATAGAAAAATTAAATAATATTTTAAAGTAAACACAAACCAACATCCAACCCTTCTCCATCACAACTTCCTGATACTTTATAGTTTGTAAGCCCAAGAGGAAGACTTTACTTTGAAATGCCTTGAAAAGTACTTGCAAATAATAGAAAATTTAAGTAAAATATTTTAAAGTAAACACAAACCAACATCCAATTATTGTCTATCACAACTTTTTCACACCTAATAGTTTGTAAGCTGACTTGGAGACCACGAGGCAGACTCCACTTTGAAATGCTTTGAAAAGGACTTGCAAATACAATAATTTTTTTAGGTAAGAGCATCTCCAAGGGTGCTCAGTACGTGACTCTGGACAGTAAAATTTATTGTGAAAAAGTCAAAATTTGCCGGTTTAGCTCAGGAAACTGGTTTTTTTGCACCAAATTCATGCAGCTTGCCATGGCTGGTAAAAGGCACAACACAGTTGTGCACCTCCAAAAAAGAGTGTAATCAATTGGACCTGACTGCAGCTCAGTATTTCTGATTGGTCTAGGTGGTTTGCTATTAGTAGTTCCCACGTATATACAGTTACAGTTCTATTGGTGGGGTTGCCAAAAAAACAAAAAAAAAGAAGCTAAACTTAGACATTTAATTTTATTATCCAGGGTGACATATTGAGAAGTGTTGGGAGATGTTGTAGTACTTTTAAGTAAACTCAAACCAACATCCAAGCCTTCTCCTTCACAACTTCTTGATACCTTGTAAGTTGACTTGGAGTCTAGGAGGAAGAAGACTCTGCTTTGACATGCCTTGAAAAGTATTTGGACAATACAGTAAAAACATTTAGATAATATTTTTGAAAGAAACACAAACCAACCTCCAACCCTTCTCCAGCACAACTTCTTGCAAAGCTTATGATCATGTGACCCGATAAACTCAGGGGCACCATCCACTAGAAACCCATTATGACTCGGTTGTGGATGAATGAAAATTGGGTTCCCAAGGTTCCAATGTGGTAACCTATCTTGTAAATCTTTCTAATTCCCTCCCGCATCTTACCTAGGTTAGTAAGTAACTAACTACCAAGTGTTGGGCAGTCACTAGAAACATGAACAAACCCTGGTGGTTACCAGGGTGGTTTTTAGGCTTCATAACCATGACCCTAAACCCAAAGGCCCGATTCTAGCATATAACTATGGTTCTCATTTTTTTTTGAAAAAAATCAAATAAATGGCCATAAAACTGCTAGTTCATTGCCAGTTTGTTCATGACAACCACCAATTCTTTAATTTTTTTGAAGACATCCGGGACCAGCAATGCCTTGATTGTGAGATTTTTTCAAAGGATTGAAACCAGCCATTTTCTGATTATGAAATAATTTTAAAAAATATATATATATTTAATTAAAATTAATTATTAATTAAACCAACAGTTATATATATAATTTTAAATAACTGGCATTAGACTAGTAAGCTACCTACCTAAGTGGTGAGTATGATAGGTAAAGTTGGTAGGGAACACAATTAAGTGGGTACTAATGTAAGTAGGTATGGGGGGGCGGGGTGAGACAATGGGGTGATAACTAGGTAGGTATATAAACCTATCTATGCATGTGAATTGTTAGTACATAGCTAACTATGTACTAAATCATTCATGCATTCAATGAATGAATGAATGAATGCATGAATGATTTAACTGACTTACAAATAGGACTACTATATACACTCTTTAGCAATAGCACTACTAGGGATGTGAGTTCTTCAAAGTTAAGGAAATCTCTCAATAACCATTTTGGATTCAATCATAACCTTGGGATATGAGTTCTTGGTACCTTGTCCAATACTTGCTGACCGAGTGAAGGTCTCTTTTAGTTACCTACCTTGCTTGTCATCGTAGAGTGCGATTTCAGCAATGTAATGGAATTTTGCCTAAAATCATGTCATGTTTCTTTTGGGTGGTTGCATGGACATGCACTTTTCATTGGAGAGCTGCAACGAGGCTGTAAATTTGAAGCTTTCAATCAACGGCCTTCAATGAAATTAGGCTTTTGTCAAGGGCTAAACCTTACAAAGGCCCTTCACATTTGAAAGACTTGTTTCAAATATTGCTTGCTCTTCATGTTGAAAGATTGTGCATAAAAAATGCTCTTCTCTTATCACTTTATAGACTGCTCAAAAGTTTACCCTTCACATAGACAAAGAAGTATGACCTTTGTAGCGGAGTTTTAACACTAGTGTTCTTTTGTTGGCGAATTTTTTGCAACCTGGCTAGGAAAGAAAAAATTGAGGGGCAAATGATACAAATGATTAGAAATTAAAAAAAATTGGTTGGAAAAAATGGGTTCAAGTCACCACAATATGAGGAGAAAAATCTGAAGTTGTCATATTTAGACAATACGCTCCAACATGTGACCAAAATATAAGAGCAATCCTAAAGGTTATTTTATTTTACTTGCCTCTAGGACATGTAGCCAAATTTGGCTAAGTCCTCTTGTGAATGATCACCAACCCACCTTCACAAATTTGAAAAGAAATAATTGTTTGGAATTATAGTAAAACCTCATGAAAAATCAAATAGTTTCTAAGCCTTTTTTTTAGTGAGGACCTGAATATAAGTGAACATATTTTCCAAATGTTACAAAACTTGCCTTTCATATGTGAAGGGTCCTACATTTTTGGGACCTTCCCTGGAAAGGCAAATTGACATTGAAGGGCATTTGAAGGCTTCAAATTCAAGGCCAGATCAGGAGATATTCTTTGAGACTGGATACATTTGATGTTCTAATGTAAATTATCACATTTCTCAATGGTGGGTCCTGCATCAACATTGCTGGATGGAGAACATGTACACATTGTATGGACAAAATGTGAAAGATTGTAAGGTCCTTGAAGACATGTAATTGTTAGTAAACATTTTCCTATGCTTGAAAAATATGTAATTTTTGAAAGAGATATAACATTTTCACATGTATTCATTTTTTAATGATAAGAGGCTAAGGATATATCTAACCTTTGATGAGCTTATAACACTTAAGAATCTAAGCCATTTTTACAATCATTTTATCTTTATTCAAAGCCTTAGTTAGAATTTTAGTCCAATGTACTAATCCACAAATGTGATTACAAACCCAATTGTTAAATTCAATGTTTTACACACACATAGAAAACTTTGGTAGAAATGCTAACCAAAATCAAGCAAGGGGCGATTGATTATATACAAAAATTGGATTGAGCTCATATAAGACCAGGCAAATGTTGCTGAAGGTTGGTCACACTCCTCTACCCTACAGAAAATGAGAACCCAAGAACAAGAGCTCTATACTAGAACAGGAGGGTGTCCAAAGTTTCAACATCATTTCTTGTTATGGGCCAATCAAATATACCCATCACAATTTTTTAAAAAGGGAATTTTGTGGCACCTTCCTTAACTAACATAAAATCACTCTAATTAAACACCTCATACCAACAACCCTCAACCCAACTCCATCCAAAATAAATAAAAACAAGAAATGGATGATAACTGATCTAATGGAACCAAGTTCATGATTTGGTGTTTGGCACTTTTGTTTGGAAAATTTAAGGTATTGGTCCATAGACTCTCTTGAAAGCTCTTAAACCACCAAAGGGTCTCTAGTAGTGTGCCTTGTCAATTTGCAATGGTCCCCACCCTTTTCATTTCCCAATATGGTTGTAACAACACAGAGCCCTCCTGGCTACTCAACATCATCAAGTTTCACAACATATGTAACCTATCACATGCATTCCATTGTCAAAATTTTAATATCTAAAAAAGAAAAAAGAAAAAAAGCACTGGTTATTGCATTATCAAAAAAATGATCAAATTTAGTCAAATTTACACTAGAAAAAAAATCCCAATTTCTTTGTCAAAAATTGGCAAAATTTTGCTAGGAAACAAAACATTGGCCATAAAAGAAAAGCACCGGTTATGCATGTTGTGACATGGCATGGAGATGGGCATCCATGTAATGTCTTACCATGGACATGCATTTCAACCTTGAATTGTTATGTACAATGAAATTGCTGGATTTGGTGGTTTGAATTTATTTTTTCTTAGTTATCTTGAGTGAACTAATACATAGTTAAATGTGTAATAAGGTTTGGTAGATTACTTAGAATTTGAGAAGATCAATGGAAATGATCGAAAGGGATCATTATTTTCAATATTTAGTAGAATAGGGTTGTGTGTAGATCTGATTTTTATTTAAATTTTTTTTCATGCCAATTGAATTGTTCAACTTGTTTGAATTTTTTTTCTTAAATTATCATGAGTAAACTAACAATTCAATGTGTAATGGTAGATATTCACATACAAGATTTTTGCACACTATTTGTGCATTTTAAATTATTTTAATAGCATTGAACCATTTTGATTGGCCCATCAATTCAAAAAAAAAAAAAAAAAAAAAACTTTTGAAACTCCCCAAAATAGAAGTTTCTATACGAAGATGTAATGCCTCTCCTTTGGCAAAACCACATGGAAAAAAAAGTGTGACGCTATTGAGAACACATGAAGAACTTGGGGAACATGTGGGAACACATAGGAACACAAAAATAAAATAAAAACATCCCCACACAATGCTGCCCCCACCTCCCCCACCAAAAGGAAAAAAAGATGAGCCTTCTTGAGTGCATTTTCAACAATCTCATTGGTTGCATACAAATTCTCTATTCTTAGAATTGGTTCTCATCATTTTTGGCTTGAACTAGTACCCTTTGTGCTATACAATATCTTGTGCACAAATGGAGCTTTGTCTAACACAAAAGTAAGTAGAGTAAACAAAATAAATTACCCTTGCACACAACACACACCATAAAGAGGTCAAGCTTCCATGTCTTGACTTAAGATTTCCCACATGCTTAAAACATGGTCTTT
>Ga0116228_10000621_pt1 | contig 27416 bp, 16 predicted proteins | sample S1TSphfallax_2_FD_89694 | JGI IMG/M metagenome (GOLD analysis project Ga0116228, IMG submission 89694) | Host-associated microbial communities from peat moss isolated from Minnesota, USA - S1T2_Fc - Sphagnum fallax MG | ecosystem: Host-associated > Plants > Peat moss > Unclassified | place... | reverse complement strand
GGTGTGTCTTCTTTCTCCAAACTTCAAACTTGCATCCAAATAAATATATATATAAAACAATAATAAAAATAGAAAATACATAAAAATAAAAATAAAAAAGTTAAAAGTTTCTAAAACATGAACTAAGGTGGCCGAAGGTCATGGGCACCCATCTAATCAAACAAAAATACAATTTTTTTTTAAAATTATTTTCATTATAGAACATATTAAAAAAACTGTAATCTTTTTAAAAAGAAAAAAGAAAAAAATAATAATAAATACATAAAAACAAAAAAATGAAGATAGACAAAATAAAAATAGAAAAAATAAAAACATGAAACAAATAAAAAACTATAAAAAAGGAATGGAAACAAATGAAATAAGGAAAGGGAAATACAATAAAATAATTTTAAAAGAAAAAAAATTCCAAAAATGAAAAAATCAAATAAAGAATAAAAAATAAGAAAAACCCTACTTGAAAAAAAATGAGGTGTGTTTTCTTTCTCCAAACTTCAAACTTGCATCCAAATAAATAAAAAATATAACAATAATAAAAATAAAAAAGTTAAAAGTTTCTAAAACATGAACCAAGGTGGCCGAAGGTCACGGGCATCCACTAGTTATATTAATGCCTATTGGTGAATATTCTATCAGCAAATATTGGTGGTTATTAATGTTATTATATTAGTGGCTATCGGTGGTTATTATATTCATGCATATTGGTGGCTATTTTATTAATGAATATTGGTGGTTGTTCTGTTGTAAGCCATTGGTGGTTATTTTATTAGTGTTTATTTTATTAATGGTTATTAATGATTATTGTATTATAAGGTATTGAATATTATATGTTATATTACAACTATTGGTGATTATTGTATTATAAATTGTTGTTGGATATTTTATGTTGTAATATCATAGGCTATTGGTAGATATTATATTGTAGAATATTTTTAATTATTTTAAGTTATTATACTTAAGATAAACTAATTTATAATAACATAAGGTAGAATGACCTTGAATAACTTAAAGTATAACTTGAAATAACATATATTAATTTAAAATAAAATAACCTAAGGTATAAATTTAACTTAATTGAATAATTTAATTTAAAATAATTGAAAAGCTTATAATAAACTAGTTCAAATACCTCAAAATAAAAAAACATATAATAATTTAGGATACACTTTAAGCACTAAATATTTTTTGTTTATACAACAAGATAGTTGATTAGGACCTCTTGTCATTAGTAATCCTTTACTTGCCCTTATATGTCAATTTGTTTTTATTATGATATGTATATTTAAATTTTCCATATTTGTTTCAACAATTTGATCTAATTGTTTCATCAAATTCCTAGTCATTGCCCTTTATTCATCATGATTATTAAATAATCCATTACTATATATTATCCCACCCCAACTACCGCTAAATGGTGAAAATTTTAATTTGTTACAACTTATAAAAGTGGTGGTGTAGACTAATATTTAAGTTTTCAAGTAATTTTAAGGTCTTTAGGGACATGCTACCTTTTTTGGTTAAGTTTACATTTTTTGCTATTCCAACTCTTGAATGTTTTATGATATGTCTAATATTCATTTTCTTATTTTCTTTGTATTGTTTGTAACTAAACCCCCATTTTTAATGCCCTAGAATTTGAACAACTACTACACTACTATAAAATGTGTTCTAGTTCATTATGGGCTTCACTAGATTTTAAATGAATTTGGACACTTTTACCTAGTGAAATTATTTAACCCCCTAGTGAATAGGGACTAGTTGTTACGGACAATGAATTGTTTTACTAATACTTATTGAAACAAGGTTACTTTCAAATGAAATACAAATTTACAAAACCAATCATTTATTCGTCAATTAACTAACCAACATGCAAATCAATTAAAACTTTATTATTTAATATATAATAATATGATAATTTCATGATTTTTTAACCTATGATTTATTGATTCCTTACCTAGGTTAGGTTAAAAACCTAGCTTAGATAGTAAGCCGTGTAATCAACCTAAGCACTTATTTTAAAAATTCGATAGGAGAATATTCGATCAACATACCATTGTTGACCACACACAACACCACCCATGAAGTTTGATCCGTTGACCTTTGGAATGCAACCAAACACCCTTACCATCAAGCCACCCCACTTGTTGTGATAATATGTTACATTACATTTTATTTATTAAATATTTTATTTTAAACATTATAAAAACATAAACTTAAAAAAATCATATTTTATTGAAATTTTGTTCAAATGAAATGATTCGAGTTAATTTTTTAATTTTTTTTAATGATGTACATAATTACAATTATTTCCTTTTGAAAGTTTAAAATCATATGAACAAAAAAAAAGTTGAATATCATTATTCAATAACATTTCAATGATCATTTTTTTGAAAAAAAAAAGAATTTTAATAAATGATTTTTTTTGTTAGTATAATAATATTAACTATGTTAAGCTACTTTCAATTATTATATGACCTTTTTTTATTAATTTAAATGATTTCACCCTACATTATTTTGGTTATTTTTGGTTATTTCACCCTAGACTACTTTTGGTTATTTTAAGTTATTTTTTGCTATTTTAGCTTATTTCACTTTAGGTTATTTTCAGCTATTGTAAGTTTTTTTAATTATTCTATTTTTTTTTTGCTATTATAACTTATTTTAGTTTAAACTACTTGCAACTATTATAAATTACTTTTGGTTATTAAAGGTTATTTCATCTTATGTTATTATTGGCAATTTTAAGTTAGTATAGGCTATTTCATCTTAAGTTACTTTTGTCTATTATAAATTATTTCACCTTAAATTATTTTTAGCAATCCTGAGCAATTATAATATATGGCTATTGGTGGTTATTAATGCCTACTAATCGTTATTCTATTAATAGTTATTAGTGGTTATTCTATTAATAATTATCGATGGCTATTTTATTAATAGCTATTGGTGGTTATTCTATTAATGGCTATCGATGGTTATTCTATTAATGGCTATCGATGGCTATTCTATTAATGGCTATCGATGGCTATTCTATTAATGGCTATTGGTGGCTATTCTATTAATGGCTATCGATGGCTATTCTATTAATGGCTATTGGTGCCTATTCTATTAATGATTATTAATGGTTATTCTATTAATGATTATTAATGGTTATTAATGGCTATTCTATTAATGACTATTAGTGGTTATTTTATTAATGACTATTAATGGTTATTCTATTAATGACTATTAGTGCTTATTATTGGTTATTATATTAATGGTTATTAATGGCTATTGGTGGCTATTCTATTAATGACTATTGGTGTTTATTATTGGTTATTATATTAATGGCTATTAATGGATAGTATATTGGTGGATATTGGTGGTTATTATTAGCTATTATATTAATGGCTATTGATGGATAATATATTGGTGCTTATTATTGGTTATTGTATTAATGGCTATTGATGGATAGTCTATTGGTGGATATTGGTGCTTATTATTGGTTATTATATTAATGGCTATTGATGGATAGTTTATTGGTGGATATTGGTGCTTATTATTGGTTATCATATTAATGGCTATTAATGGATATTTTATTGGTGGATATTGGTGCTTATTATTGATTATTGTATTAATGGCTTTTAGTGGCTATTGGTGGTTATTTGTGGTTATTATATTAATGGGTATTAGTGGCTATTGGTTGTTATTCTATTGACGGCTATTGGTTGTTATTCTAATAATGGTTATTGGTGGCTATTATATTAATGGCTATTGGTGACTATTTCATTAATGGCTATTGGTGGCTATTATATTAATGGCTATTGGTGACTATTTCATTAATGGTTATTGGTAGTTATTATATTTTAAATTATTTTAAATTATTTTTACCTTAGGTCATTATATTTTATTTTAAATTATTTTAAGTTATTATACTTAGGATAAATTAATTTATAATAACTTAAAGTATAACTTGAAATAACATATATTAATTTAAAATAAAATAACCTAAGGTATAACCTAAAGTTAGTTGAATAATTCAATTTAAAATAACTTAAAAGCTTATAATAAACTAGTTAAGATACCTCAAGGTAAAATAACATATAATAGTTTAAGGTATAATAATTTATAATAGCTTGTAATAACATAAAATACAAGTTAGAACAAATAAACTAGCTTAAAATAATATAAGGTATATCATAAAGTAACATAGATAGAATATTTTTAAAAACATAGAAATAAACCTATTTATTATAGTAAACTATAATAGTGAATTATGTTAAGTAGTAATGAAACATGATGTCTACATAGTGATATTATAAAGAAATAACTTTCACGAGGGTGAAATCAATAAAATGTTATTTCACTTTTAAGGTCCCATAGTGATTTAGGGTAGTAAATTGCACCCCACTTTTGTAGTAGTGTTATAATATTATCGGCCTATTACCTTATTCTATTTATATGCCAAAAATTCGAAGAAAATCAACTATATTCTTGAAAAAAAAAAATCCATTTTTTTGAACTCCAAAAGTTACATGTGAACAAAAAATCATTCAACAACACTTAAGCACAACTAAACAATATTTGTTAACTATAATGGCTTGTATTTGAGTTTAGATTTTAGTCCAAATAAGATTCTTCATAATGTATTTTTTATAGGCCAAACATGTAAATTTGTTAATTTATATATATATATTCCCAAAAATCAAGGACATTTGACCATGTAATATAGCCTAGGCCATAATCCTTGCAAGTTTTTTAAAAATTCCACAAAATTATAATATGAAGGACTTTCCCATTTCTATTGATTTTTGGTGTCATTAAAAGTTGAAATGGTTTAAAGGACCTCATTTTAAAATTACAAACCCATGTTCAAAATGTTGAAGAATGCATGCAAGATATCTCATTAAACACTAATCATAATGGGTCCATTTCTAATTTTATAAGAATTGTGACCTTATGATTAGTTTTAAATTGAAAGTCTTTCATTCAATGTAAAAATTCTAGTTTCAAACAATTCCATTTTTGTATCACACTAGGATATATAAAAAATTATATTGTTGAATTCCTTTTCGCAAAATAAAAAAATTTGAGGAAAGAGGTTACAATCCATAAGGGTGCAAAAAGTTAATCTCATATTGAAAATAAAATACTTTAACTTGCAAACACCCTAGATTTTTTTTTAAATCCCCATAATGGTTGCGAAATGATGTTTTTTCTAGAACCTAATGGAGCTAAAATCACTGTAATAATTATACCAAGAAGAATATATATATGAAAAGTTCAAGGACAAACATATGTGGGCAATTTTACTATTACAAATATCAAGATTGATCATAGTAATATTGTTCCAAACATAAACTAGAGTAATTAAATTACTATGCAACAAGGAAATTAAGGAAGCGGACAAAAAAACAATTAGTTGGATTTATTCTATTATAATAGTTCAACAACATGAGAAAAACACATAAGCAAATATTACAATAGTTATAAACACTCGTATTTGTTCTATTACAATAATCAAATAATACAAATTATCACATTTATAGAACAAACTACAATAACAATATATCTTCTTTTCCACACATCAAATCAACTCCATAGATTAACACCAAAACACCTAAATACATTTGAAATCCATTATTGGTATTCCAATAATTTCTTCTATTGGTGTTGCTATAACATCATTTCAACCTTTAGAAATTCCACAATAAAACTACTCCCAATCATATGCACATTCATCCTTTCTTATCCAAATTGTACCTTTTTAAAGATAACTAACCATTGTTAAAATAGGTGGTGGTTACCCAAGGCCCAAATTTTAGAGTTTTTCCATTTTTCCCCCAACCACCACTATTACATGTAGCAATTCCCATATGGATTAGGGGAAAGGTAGAAAATCAAATTTAGACATTATTTTTTTAGTTGAATTCAAGGTACCTAATTTTCATGTTTTGGAAAATTACCAAAATAGTTCTTTGTCAAAACTAAACCCTAAACCTTCTACCTTAAATAGTGGAAAGAATGATTTCTTAGCCACTCCCACCAACTCTTAGTAATTATAAATTATTGGGTTGTTACAATAAATAGTGAAATTCAATGGATGAAATTGTACTATTTTCTTTAACAATATGTTGCCAATGGCAACATTATTTAACGCAATATTGTTTTTAGTTACAATTGTCTATCATTAAATGCATTAGACTACCAAAATAAAACACCAAAGTTAGTTTCTAATACACCATTGTATGGTGATAAATGTTTTTTAAAAAACATTTTACTACCATTTCACCTTTATGTAAAAGCCTTTGTAATTTGTGGCAATATAAATGGAACATGCCTTATATGTTATAATCAAGTGTTAGCAACAAATGGGCATTTTGAAACACTCCAAGAAATCATATTTTTTTAATTGAGAAAATCAATCAAAATGACGCCCATATGATCTTTTTGCCCCCTTATCCAACTTTACCAAAATGCCATTTTGGACAAGTCAATTTCAACACATTTCGTTTTGATCGGGTCTTTTTGATTGGTTATTCGATAGGTTCTTTTGATTGGGTTTTTTACCAATTTTTTTTGATTGGTCAAATGAAATAACAATATTTGGGCATCAATTTTAAAAATCTATAATTAATTTAGTGATGATCATTCATCAAAGCTAGTTTAGGTAGGACAACTTTAGGTTCCTCAAGTCATCATACATTGGACAATTCCAAATTGGATTTTATTAGCTCATTCCCAAGTGAAGAGGCATGGAAAGGTGTCTTTTCATATTTGTTTATTCAATGTTATTTCCAACAACATATTCATAAGATGATATTGAATAAAATTTCACCAATTTGCATAATAATTGTCTTAAATTGAACTTGAATTCAATTCAATTGAATCTTGATCCAATTGTTGAATTGGAATTGAATTTAGGTTTAATCAAATTCAAAAATTCAAAATTGAATGGATTTCAGTTTTAATAGGAAGGAATTAATGTCTTTCAATTCAATAACACTTAGAAATTTTTTCTTGTTCCACAATGGTATTTGTTGTTTCCTTGTTTTCCAATGTTTTTAGTCTTTGTGCAAATAAGGAGGATTTATTTCATGTTACACATTGCATCATATCATCATTAACTTTGGCTGAAATTCTTCTTTCTCAAGGTTATTTCAACATTTCATGTTGTTGACAAATGAACATGAATTGAGTTTTCTATGTTTCGGGCATGAACATATTTTTTCTCTTTCATTGTGACTAGCGTGGCCTATGTCATTGGCCTAGGTGTGAACCCATTACAAAATAAGGAAATTCAACATGTGAACATTGTTTTGCAATGTATGTATTGATTTTTTGAAGAACCAAATATGAAAGGAAATCATGCTTGAATTGAATGGTAAGCCTTCAAGTGTTACCACATTCTCAACTAAACTTTCCTTCCAAAACTTTGTTCTTAAAAAATCATTTCAATTTTCAGTGACAAAAATCGCTAAAAATTCCATATTTCCCACATCCTAAGTCCAAATCTCACCACATAAATTTGTAGTTACTTAAAATGTTAAACACCAAATAATGTTCACCTCATTATGTGTGCATTATTTGGAAAGAAATTATTGAAAAGATTAATGGAAAAAAAAAGAAAGATGTATTATTTTCATCAATGTTTTTCTACATTTACAAAATTTTGGTTACTAAATTATTTTGAAGTGTTTTGAAATTTTGATGAAATGCATCACATCATTATTATATAATACATGTTCTATGATATCAACCCATTTATACCTTTATAACAATGTTTTCAATGACATGAATATTCATCTTTCAAAAGAAAAAAGAAAAACCTATGCAATTTAAACCTACATATTTGTGAGATTATTTAATCAATATGAAACCAAATATGAAATCATTTGAAAATACAATAATACAAAAGAAATTGATCAAATAATAGTTGAAGAGGTATATTTGTGAATAATTTTATATTTGAATTTCACATTTGACATTTTTTATTTCCTAAAATCAATCTCTAGCAAAATTGAATAAGGATTTATGAATGTTTACAAGACAAATTCTACTTGCAAAATTTCATTTTATCATTGTCATATGAATGCATACATAATATGAACAAATAAACTAAAATATCTTTGGACATGTCTTGTGACAAAATTAATGGTTATTAACAATCTATTGAGATGAGAATATATATATGTAATTTGAATGAAATTTTTATTGAATAATTTATTTTTTTAACATATTCATGATCGGTTTAGTTTGCATCAATGAAATCATTTATAATGATTCTTTCTTTAGTTTCTTCTGAAAATTCATAAATAAAAAATTCAATTTGCATATCATTAATTATATGGGTAGATGGCCAACATTATCCTCATTACAAAAGTCATTCCTTGATGATAGATCTTAAATAAGCTCATATTATAAAAATTAATGATATATCATTACGTGAATTTATAATATCTTTGAGACTAATATAAACCTTTAGAATCTTATTGGCATTGCAGAATAAGATGAAAGATTAAAATGTCGATATAAAACAAACATGATTTGATGAGATAAAATGGGTTTATGTTTTTTTAAAATCATTTGACGATCCTTGTCCCTTTTTGCAACTATGGTTTTCAAAAAAAACAATCATCTTGTTTATTGCATAATTTAATGTAAATAGATGTCATTTTTATATTTAAAATTTATTTATTAATGTAATACCTTGGCATCTTTGACACTAATTACATTATTTGCAAAAAAATAATAATTCTCAATTTTTTTTCAAAGGAAAAAAAATTGTGAAAAAAAAAACATGATTTTTGGGAATATTCAAGAATACTATTTTTTTTACATGAAAAGTTCAAATTTCATTAATTATTCTACATACATGTGTTGAATTTTCATTTATATTATAGTAAAAAAAATATTTAAATATTATTGAAAATATTATGAAAATATTTTAAATCATGCATGCTTTTTACATCCCATGAATATGTTGTGGAGGTTATAATTTTCTCTTGATGTGTGTTATTAATTGAATTAAATGCATGGGAGAATGAATGACTTGTTGGCACAAGCTTTATGAAAAGGAAAAAATATAAAAATTAACATGAAGAAGAAAAAGATTTAAAGAAGTAATTTGTGGGTACATCATCAATACTTGCAAATTGGGTGCAAATTGAAATGGGTGAAATTTGAAAACCCATAAATGTTGATTTCAAGTTTACATTATTTTTATCAATGTCATGTTTATGAAATTAGTTAGATTTAGAAGACTCATTATAAATGTCAAATGTTTTAATATTTAGTGGGAAGTGGCATTTGACAATCATTTAATATCACCTCCACACAAGACTTGGCAGTTGGACATTTTATTTTGTCCTTTTTAACCACCCTTTCATTAAAATGGATAATTTTTTTCCCTCCCTTCTAGTTATTTCTCTTGTCACATTAATTTAATATATTGCCCTTTTCAACTTTGATCACATTTAGAATTGATGAAAATTTGACCCATCATTTCAAAGTTTTTTGGGCTTTTAAACCATTATACTTGTTGTTAGGCCAAGTTTTTGAAAGGTCCCAAGATAGGATGTTAATTTAACAAACATTTTAAAACCTAAACATCCCAATTAGTCAAAATTCAAATTGGTGAAATGTTTTGGTTTGAGAATGACCTAAGTTTTGTTAACAAAAAAGACACACCTAAACAACACCAAGGACATTGAAAAATGGAGAAAAACAAAAATATAGGAATGTTGACAAAAAACGACAAAATGACAACAAGAATTAATAGGGGTGTTGAAAAGGCATGTTGGAAACACCAAAGGTGTTAAATTGAACATGAATTTTTTTTTTTTCAAGCAATAGGAGGCATCAAAAAATTGAAGATTGAATGCATTGGATATAATATTGGAGGACATTGAGAAATACATGGGGGATGTTGTGGGCTTTAGGTTGAAAATAAATAAACCAAGGATCATTGGGAAGCATACGAAGGAAATTGGGGACTTTGGAAAGGCCCACGATGTCCTTCCTACTTAAATTATTTTGAAGGTAATGAAAAATATCAAAAATGACATCATGGGTGTTAAAAACATTAGTGTTTTACGGGTGATTTAGTAGGCAAAAATGAAATATCATATTTTAAAATAATGAAAAAGAAAATAATTTCATGGGCGATCTATATGATCATGGTTTATTGAATTTTGGTAGCCAAGTAACTCTTAAATAATTGATTAAATAAATTCAAATCTATTAATATTTTGACCTTGTTTCGATTGATTGTCACTAGTAGTGCGAAGAACGCAAAACCCAAGTTTTTAATTATTAAAAAACCAAAATAACATTTATTTATTTATTTACCTACCTTATTTGTTTTAATTACATACCTATTTACTTAAAATAATAATCAATGTTCAAAATAATTATAATAATATATTATAACCTACCTATCTTGCCATATTTAGGTTATTGAGCTAACTTAAAAGTTTAGAAGGTTAAAATAGATTAGGTTAAATAGGCTAGCTAATCACATCTAAATAGGTTGCAAGTGTTAAAAATTTAAACCTTTCACCTCCACCCTAAAGTCCAAGCCGTTAACTATTGCACCACTTTTTCAACAAATGATAATTTTTATCATTGCATGATTATGAACATTGTTTTTTATCCAACCTATCTGGTATAACCTATCTATTTTAGCTATTTAACTAACCTTTTATGTTATTTTATCCTTAAGTTATTTAAAGTTATTCCACCTTTAATTATTCTAAAATATTAATTATTTAAAACTATTTAAACCTATTATATGTTATTATATCCTAGGATATCTTAACTTATTTTATTTTAAGTTCGTTTTAACTATGTATTGTTTTAAGCATTTCTAAGTTATTATACTTTACTGTAATAATAACTTAAGATAGTTTTAAATAATTTAAGTAAATGATTTTAAATAATTTATGATAGTTTAAGGTATAATAACTTAAAATATTTTATAAAACAATAAACTGTCAGATAACCTAGGGTAAATAGTTTATAATAGGTTATATTAGCCTATGTTTTAGATTAGTAGCCTATGCTTAACAAGTAGATTAATTAGCCAGTTAATTATGGCCAATATGATTACATCTTAAATCAATATGACAACTTTGGTTAAACCCTTACTATTTGGTATGGTTTATTTGGGTAAGCCGTGGCCAATTTGATGAATTTTTTTTTGTTTGTCCCTTTTTATTAAATGTACTACATGAAATTTGGTTTAAAAATGTCTCTTTAATCAAAATAACCAACCAACATAACCATTTGTCTTTCATGTTCCATGCATTTAGTCAAAGTGAACATCCCCTTTGGTTAATATGACCACTTTGGTCAAGCCGATTTATTTTTAAATCATGATTTCTTGTAGTGAACAACAATTTTTTTTGTTTTTACAAACATTTGAATTTTCAAAATGTTCACATTATTTTTTTCAATTTTTATCATGATACCCAACAAGTACCACAATAAAAAATGACTGAAATGTTGATTTTTACATTGTGGAATGCCTTTGCCACAAACATTATCAAAATTATGCCCATCTTGGTTTTCTTTCACATAGACCCTTGTTTTAGTAATGTTTATAACCTTGGGTGTTATTTTAATTTAATTCACATTTGAACACAATTTACATTTGAATGGTTAAATCACACACAACTCTTGTTTTGTCATTAAAATTCATTGGTGAATTTTGTCTATTTTGTTTTGTTTGTGTCATTATGTATCATTCACCATGAATTTTAATTCAAACATCAAGGAATTTATTAGGTTCACATTTTTTTCGTTTTTTTCACATGCATGACACAAAGCATTTTGCAAAACACAACGTAAACAAATCTTGAATTCTATTTTTGCTTGTGTTTGACATAAATTTTACAACAACCTCGGCCAAGTGTTACCACATCCTCAACTAATTTTTCCTTACAAAACCTAGTTTTTTTGGAATTTATTTGAACTTTTAGTGGCATAAATCACTTAAAAATCAATATCCCCCACGTTCTAAATCCAAATCTTACCAAATAAATTCCATTAAATCCTGCTCATCAAGATCTTTCCAACAACACCAAAGGCACATTCCAATTCCTCCAAAATTTTCAGCTACGATTTAATTTAATTTTCAGTGAAAAAATCATTCAATATTCAAGAACTTCTACACAACAAGTCCAACTGCCATGAAATGAAGCCAATGCACCCCTCCTCCTCGAGAGCTTTCCAAAGAGACCAAGTTACCATGGCTTTAGCATTGCCTACATATGTAACTTGATGGGGTATTTAACATCTCACATTACAAGAGCATTTAACATCTCACAATAAGGAGACATTAAACAACTTTCATTGAATATATCTAACACATTGTTTGGCCCAATTTTTGGAGCTTCGTGTTTTTATGTTGTTTAGTGTAGCCTCCTCATGACCACCATCCACCAAATCTCCAAACTTGCTTTGTTCACAGATTCATCCTTTGCTCCTTTCCATCACAAATTCTCATCCTCCTTTCATGACCACCATCCACCAAATCTCCCTTGGAAGATACATGTTACAATCAAGGCATTGAAGTTGAGAATGCAAGTAGGAATTTGAAAAGAAAATGACTTAGGATTTTGAAAACAAGTTTGGTGGATGATTTAATGATTGGAGATTAAAGAAATGTCATTTGGAACATCTAGGAAGATCAATGGGAAGCTCAACAAGATAGGGGAACACCATTCAAAACATCCAAGAAACCCCAATAACACGTGGTAGAGCCAATCATGTAACCAAACTTTGTGAAATTGAATAGGGATGTGATTCAGGAAAAAACTCTACGTTTGTAAGCAACAAAATTTGGAAAATTATTTAGGAGTTTAAAGACATTCAAGAAACAAGAATATAGACCTTTGGACAAACAAACTATTGACAATTATGGAATATCATTTGGAATAGAATTGGAAGCAATTGTTGAAAACTTTCACAAAGTCATTGTTCACATGATTGGAACCCAGTGAACACACTTGGGAACTAATGCATAGTTTGCAACTCACACCATCAAAGTTGCACTGCAAAGACTCACTTTTCGAGAATGACTCTGGCAACCAATTTGAGGATGCCATAAAAGAAACTATGGGAATACCATACCATTGGGAGGAGCACATTACAGGGGACATCATTGTGAGCATTGGGAACACACCATTTGAAGTGCCAAGCTTTGAGAAAATGGATGTGTGCTTTCATTTGCCTTCATTTGCAGCTTCATTCAACTTCATCTCCTCCTCCATTTTCCCTCATTCACTTGCCCACTCATCCAGAGTTGGTGTTGCAATAGAAACATTGCGGAGGTCAAATAGATTTGCTGCAAATAGTAACCAATTTCTTTTTGTTAGAGCAATGTGCTTGGCCGATGCAAAGGAAAGACAAATGGAAAACAGAATTTGTGGATTCAACTCGTGTTGGGTAACAAAACATTGTGGAGGTCAAATAGATTTGCTGTGAATGAAAAATCCTCCCATTATCAGAGCAATATTTTCAGCAGATGCACAAGTAAGAAAAATGGAGAAGTGAAATTGCAGATTCAACGCATGATAGGTGACAAAATTGTTGCATATCCAAATGCAAGGCATTTCATGTTCACCAATAGAGGGTAAGAATAACACATGATGATCTGACTCAAGATGGGAATGTTCAAGATAGTAGCAAAAAGTACCGGCATGGACTTCATCAGAAGCTGCAGCAGTTGCATCTGAAAGCACCACAACTGATGGATAGTCATGTGCAATGGCATCAAATGCTGTTGCTCGAATGCAATTGGGAGTCTGCACCCCTGTAAGGAATCCAAACACATCTTAGTCATCCACAATAGGAGCCCTGATTTTGTCCACATTTTGGAGAATTATTGTTTGTGAAAATCTGACATGTCCTGAGAATCCAGATCACACACACACATGCTGATGACTCCAGCTTCCTTGGTGAAAAAACTTGTTTCCAATTCTAATGTTCTTGCTGATTTGTGAGAAGAATTGAATAGTTTCTCCTTTGTGTGATGAACTTGGTTTCTTATGAAATTATTGAATTATATTATCACATACAAGAAAACCTTTGAGAAAATCATCCCCAAAGCAGTGACAAGAAGGGTAGATTAACAATTGACTATTTTATCTAAATCATTCAGGGAGAAGTTTGCCAGGAAAGGAGACACGCACCAGCCACAGCAATATGCTCAATTCCCACTCTACGCAGCACAAGGTCCAGGTTTGTGGCAAAAAAAGCACTGAATCGTGACTTTACTAGCACATGTTCTCCAGGCAGTGGGATAAGGTCATCCACAAGTGCAGCACCGTCAGTGCCTTTGCTTGTTGGTCCACTCTTGCCATCATATAAGTGTCTGCGAAAATGCTCCACATCCCTTCCAGTAACATGGTGCTCTCGAACCACCTGCCCATTTGTACATGGCGAGGACAGATTAACATACTCTGACCTTATTCCCAAAGAAGGAAAAGGAACAGACAGAAACCACATGTTCAAATGCAACTCCTGTACAATCATCACTAATGAAGTGATATTTATAGTTAGAGTGAAATTAAGTTGAATAGGAAGAAGATTCATTGCCTATATATTACTGAGCTCAAATGTACACATTCCTTGCAGTAGGGAGAACTCAAGGTATGAGCCAAGTTAGGAAGATGCACATTTTAGTGAGGTTTGACAGATACTGGAACTTCAAAATGGTTGGAATCCTGAAAGCTTATAGGAGTCAAGAAAACAAACCCAGACAATGAAGGCTCCCTTCTCTCGAGCAATGCTGACAGCCTTCTTTACTGCTGGAATAACAGATGGACCTCCACGGACAAACAGGGAACCTTCTGGATCAAGAAAATCCTTCTGCACACAAAAACTCCAGAACAGAAATATCAGCAACATCAAATCAGAATCCTATCTATCAATTCCCTCATACAAATAGATTAAGATGACACTGAGGAGGAAGAGAAGAACTCCTCTAGTGAACAATGTGAAAGGAAAATACTCTTGCTAAAAATGCCAGTTCCGGTCAAGGTCCAATGTTTTGGGAGAAAGTTGGCAACCACCTGCATGTCCACCACAAGTAATGCTGTCTTTTGCCATTTTGAGGTTGCCATTGTTTTATTCCCAGGCTTTACAGTCGTATGAGTCCAGCTTTCCTGCACATGCAGCTGTTGCCTTCACCACAATATTTGCAATCAAAAACACCATTGCATGACTTAAAGAAGGTCTCTTGCTTGAGTTCCACTAACCCTGAGACAATGGCTAAACTTTGTCCAAACACAAAGGCATGTCCTGAATGCTGACCTATGAAAGAGCATTTCTTTATAGGTTGCAGAATCGGAGCCTCTTGCCATGTAATTATGCAAATTGCTCACTGTTAGGACATACCACTTGACTGTTGGAAGTTCCAAGAGTGTGGACAGGGTTTAAGATTCTACAAGCTTGCAAGTGTTCCAACAAATCAAATCATTCACCTCAGATTGCAACATCCAGGAGATACGCAAAAAGACTCTTCTTCTCTATTTCCAACGACTCGTCCTAATAATTGAGAATTGGAGCTAGTTGCTTCGCTCTAAACTACGACACCGAGTCCTTTGAATGATTCAATCCTGCAACCGCAAAAACTGTCCCGCTTTCCGCCCCAATTGCAAGAAAGAAGTTGCAAGACAAATACGTGTGTGAAGGTATGCAGCCATTTGGCATGATGCAGAGGGGTGTCGTCTAGCAATGATACCTTTGGTGAATTCGGAATTTAGTGCGTGGGACAGATATCGAGTCACGAAGCTTCACACAAATGCAGCTCCTGCGAACTCCTTCCTGGTCCTTCAGCTACGCCACACAAAAAGAACTCGAAATCCTCCGTATAAACTTATTGCAGAGCTTCATAAAAATGGCCTTGAAACCGGTCCGTCCCTGTGCGACTGCAGAACTAATTTCTGAACTGAAAGGGATGGAGCTTTATCTGCTTGAGCTTCCGAGCTCGCAAAGTGCAAAGCGCCGAGACAACGGGCCGAAGGCAAAGAGCGGAAGAAGAGGAAGAGCAAATGCATCTGGACGCCCTCGAAATTCCCCTCTCGGACAGCTCTTTCCGGACAGAATGGGCATGCCGGGAACGTTCCAGGTCGGAATTTATTCTTTTACAAAGGTTTTCAAATCTGCCCGTGTCTTGAATTGTAGCATGAATTTGTAGAATCATCTGCCCTAATATGGAAAAGCAGAATTATTTGCAGATTCATCTGCCCGAATATTGAAAGCAGAATGGCTTGAAGAATCATCTGCCCGAGTGTTGAAAAGCGGAATAATCCTGCCCAAATATTGAAAAGCAGAATGCCTTGCAGAATCGCCTGCCCGAAATTGAAAAGCGGATTGATTTGCAGAATGACGGGCTCAAATGTAGAAGTGCAGAATGATTTGCAGAAGCAATCTGCCCCAACATTCAAAAGCAAAATGATTTGCAGAATCATCTAACCTAATATTGAAAAGCAGAATTACTTGCAGAATAATCTGATGCAGATGATTCTGCAGTCAGATTAGGAGGTGTGCCAAAAATAAAAGGCAGAAAAATAGCTTGGACATCACCATGAATTCTCCCATGTTTGCTTTAGAAGCTCACTGAAACTGATATGGCATGAAATTTACTTAGGAAGTGACAACCAACCGTGTAGCATATTCACACATAATTAGGTTTTGGAGTGAATAATGAGAACAACAGAGTGCAAGAACAAGGGTCCCAAGTCTCCACCCCTTCTGGAAATGATGTCCACCCAATCCTGGTCCCTAGCTTGACAGAAAGGTACATTTTTTTACATGTCTCAGTGAAGACCACCAACCTAAAATACAATCAAGTTGGCTCTTCAACATACCAGAGGTAGTAGCATTGCTGAAATTCTCAGGACTCATTTCCTCTGAACTCAGAATGATGAAACCCAACCCATGAAAGTCGACATGGAATATAATAACCCATGCCTCAGGAGTATCAAGAAATTCTATCTGCATACTCACAATTAGGAAGACCAGTACATGGCAAAAAACATTCATTTGAAGTTGAAGAAAAAGTTTCCTTCGAATACTTTCAAGACTTTCAGACAAGGACTGAAGAAGTAGGAAAAAGAAAAACACAGAAGGGTTAGAACTTGACATCAAAAAGAAAGACTTCCAAATAAGAACTGAAGAACTGGGAAGAAGAAAATACCAAATAGTAGGACTTGGAATGGGAACAATTAAACTGGCAGTATGAACAACAGTGACATCCCTCACTTGTTCAGGGATCATCAACAACAGTAGCACCTTACCCACTGACTTCATCAGCTACTGTGGGTACAGGCCAGTGTAACCACTAGCCTGTGTACTGAGTTTCTGTTGTGCGTCTGGAAGTAAGGGAAGATTCAGCCATGTTACAGGTCAGCACCTAACACTACAGAAGGGAAAGATGTGAAGAACAGTTGGTAAAAACAAGAGACAAAACCAGTACACACAAAAGGAAGAAAAAAACAGAATGTAACAGACAAAAGAGAACAGACAAAAGGGGACAGGGAAACTGTAAAACACATGTTCTGGATTTTGTAACTCACCAGTACTCATCTCCAATTCCAAACTTTACAGCAGGATTAGAAGCTCTACAATTGATCACTAACTCTGACCAAACTGCAACAGTCCTGTACAGTTGATGTGATAAAATTTCAAGAAGGCCTTCATGGACCACATGACAGAAGAAACACAGAAAATTGCAAGGTGAGAATACCCCAAGTGCATTTCCTAGGTAGTGCTGTATTGGTGTTGTGTGCTGCTTATCAACATGCTGCCTATCATCCTGGGTGTGGCACCATGCAACAATTGAATAACAACAGCAACTTTACTGTTCACTCTCCAAATGCAAAATCCACTTCTCTTTGCAAAAAAAGGTCACCCCTTTCCAACACATGTAGGACTTCATTATACAAAGGAACTTGTACCAGACACTGTCAAGGGCCAAGTTGGACACTTTCAGATTTCTAGCCACACATGCTACAACAGTGATTCTACACACAAACTTCCAATTCCTAGAAAGTGGGTACAAGACATTTCCTAATCTGCTAGAGGAGTTTCTGCTCTAGCCTAATTATCACAAGGATGGGGAAAGTCATCTTCAGATAACAGATGAGCTTCACTGACCTTTCAAGAATCACAGAAAGTTTGCTTTCACACACAATTTACTGATTCCTTTCCTTGTTACAGATATGCTTGCTTCGTTACAAGAGAGCTGGATTCACCTAAGCACAATCATTACTGAAAGCCAGGACATTGATTGTGGGAATTGACAAGACTGAAAATTCACCCAGATCAGGGGTTTGCTGGAGGAGCACTTGGTGATGGAGATGCAGCATCCTCCATTGGCGGTTGAAGAAGCTGCAACTGCAAAACATACACAGAACTTAGGATCATTCAGTACAACCAACTCATTGCAGAGACCTCACACACATAGATTGAAACCCTACGATTAGGTTTGGGAACTTTACTTCAATCTATGAGGAATGCACCAACTCCATGCACAAAATTGCTGGGATTACTCAATACAGCAAGTCACTAGCAAAGCTAATTGTAACCAACACCAACAAATTTTCTTGCGTATGAGACTTGATCATGAGCTGGTATCTTCATGCTCTCTGTCATAGCTATGACAAAGGGCATGCTGAATAACAAACCTCCACAAACTAATTCGTTCTCTGTTTTGAAAAATTGTAGAGATCTGAAAAGAAGCAGAATATACTTGTCTGCAGCACTCCTCGTGTTGGCTCAGGAGCAAGTCGTATTTGACCTGCAGTTCTACCAGGTCCTTCTTCAGTTTGTCATGCTCTGCAACTGTTGGTCCTCCTAAAGCATGGCGAACAAACCTACACACACATGTTACCAAAACCAGTCAGGTTTTCTAACTCACATGATCAAATACAGCACTGAGAGAAACTGATATCCTCCTTACCCTACATTCAAGAAAAGAAAATGGAAAAAAGAATCCAAAAACCATAGAAGAGAACAAAGACCAAGTGATGACAATCAGGTGAGCTGTTGATGTGCAGTACAGATGCTTGGGAGGTTCATCAAGCATGCCCTATTCAAAAAGAAATTCTCCTGTAAATTCAGAACTGACACAAACACCATGAAAGTAAGTAGGTGGAGAAAAGTGGGCCTCACTCAAGAGCAATAGGTGGTTTTTCATGTTCTTCATTGAGAGCAACCAGCACTGCAGCAACCGCACCGGTAAAAATATTAGTCTACTGTAGAGATTCCATATCACCAGATGAGAGAATCCTCATTGAATATTATCTTTCCTGCACTGCTGAAAAACAATCTTGAGAGAAAATCTCAAGAGTCTCAGGCCAATGTGAACTGTTGTTGCTTTGACAATTTGATGTCCCTGTTTTGCTCCTCAGTTGATTTGACTCAAAATATTAGTCTACTGTAGAGTTATCCATATTCACCAATTGCATAGAAAAGCCAGGATCATGATCCCTGTTTTGAAAGGTAGAAAACCCTAACCCTAAGACTCGTTGCATGTGCAAATACATGAAGATTTCAATCGTCCATTCAAGCCTCATGACAAACAAAAGAAAACACACCAAACATGACAGAAGATATATATATATATATATATATATAGAGAGAGAGAGAGAGAGAGAGAGAGAGAGAGAGAGAGAGAGAGAGAGAGATGTGCCTTTGGTAAGAGCTTCAAGAACACCGCTTGCCTCCAGATACTTCCTAAACGCTTCCTTCTTCGACTCACTCGCCTATACAAAATTCCACGAGCACATAGAAACAGGCCAGAGACACCATCCACCGCGTCAGACCAAAAATGAAACCCGAAAAACACGGATCTCCGAAGAATCCACTCATATACAAAGCCAGCAGCCAGCAGCACTAAGTACCACGCCCATCGATTGGATTCAATATCTTTCCACTCCGCCAAAAAAAATGGAAACGTAAAGACCATTCAAAATCTAGCACGATGATGATGATACAAACACTCACTCACGCACAAACCCATTGCCATTGCCCTTTTGCTATCATGGTGTGAAACAAAGACAAGCTTGTGGGCCTCCTGTGGATATTAATAACTGGTGGGGGGGGGGGGTGGAGAGAGAGAGAAAGAAAAGCAAAGGGTGTTTCTGTTCAGTCACCATTCTGCTCGTGCTGCCAATGAAACCAGTCTCTTCTTTCCACAAAGGACAGGAATGCGGTGCAACTGGTTAAGGCGGTGATGAGACGACAACACAGACCACAAGAGCATCACATCACATCCTCGTCACCCCTTTGGTATCAGCATCGTTTTCCAGCGTCTCCTGTTGTATTTCCCGGGGCTGCTACAACGATCCTTGGCGGAAGGGGGACTGCAACGCTGCCTGCGCGAAGAGAAGAAGCTCGGAGTGTACAGTTTGCTTTGGAGAGAAACTCCATTCGCACTAAGGAGATTCCAGTGTGGAATGGTGGCAGCGAATTCTACATGTGGAATATATCAGGTAGATGGTTCAGCATTTTCTAGCCCTAGAATGGTAGAATGGTACCAACTAGCTCAAATTTCGTGTCCAAGAAGATGCTGATTTGGAATATCTGACAAAGCAATTTTGTCTAGGTTGCAACCAAATTTTGGTCACAAATTGAAGAAAGTGGATTTAAAAACTTGGACAATTTTTCTTTTTCAAAAATCACTCTCCAAGTTGTGAATTTTGATACCAATTTTGATTGCAACTTAAGCAAGGGTGTTTCTATAGTCCAAATGATCAAATATTTCATCTCACCGGCCTTTTAGGACTTTCAATTTTCGCCTCACATCCTCTTCACTTCCAACTCCTATCCTAATGCCCTCTCTTCATTCGATTTTCACCGAAGACCTTAGACCTCTCGAAACTTCCAATTCCCACCCAAGACGTTGAACCCGCCATGATGTCCAACTCTTGGACAAGACCTTTGACCTCTTGGGACTCCTTTCAATCTATTGTGACACTCAATTCTTTTGGACTTTTTAGGATAGAAATTTTCTACCTTAATTAGCCTGATAGGCATCCTAATAAGTATTTAATTATTAATGGTAAATGTTAATTATCATGTCCTAATTTATTAGGCGATCAAGTTATTTTGATTAGTTAATTTCATGTGGATAAGAGATTGGTGTTTATTTCACCAATCAATTAAAGAATGTTTGAGGATGAAATTATTTTGGTTAGTTAGTTTCATATGAATAAAAGATTTGTGTTTGTTTCAGTAATCAATTAGTGAATTTTTGGGGGAGGATTAAGATAAGGGCTTATTTTTTTAAGGGAAGAAGTGCTTCATGTGCGGAGAATCTGAGAAGAGTAACTTGAAGGAAGAGGAACATCATTCTAGTTGTAGCATGGTAAAGGAGGTATAGGAGGAGAGAAGGAGATGTCGAAAAAATGGCATAGGAGAACCATGTTGTACTTGAAAAAATTGAAATCTATTGAAGGTGACCTTGGGTGTGTACTCCCATTTTCTTTATTTTTACTTTGATTTCTTGGAGGTGTGAGTGTAAATTCATCTTTCTATAGCATATTCTAGCTCTTTGTGTTTTTTGGGTTTTTTTTTCCCTTAGTTTTATTTATAATGATTTTTTGGAGTTGTTGGAATAGGATGATATTTGAAACAGAAGGTAGTTGTTGGAAGCCAATGTGCATAATGATGATGATACGAAGCAGTTGTGGTTTTGTAGTGCAAGAGTATTTTCTAGTCACTTAACCTGTCTAGGAATTTTTTTTAAAGTTTTTTTTGTTTGAAGGTAGGACTACTTCAAACAACAGCTTTTCCTGTTTTGTTTTTGTTTTGGTTTGTTTTTACCTGGCTACCCTCCCTAGGAGTTGGGTTTGCAGTTATACATTGACCTATTAAGATTCTTGAATCCTTTCAACCTGTTGACACTATTGACTCCCCTCAACTTCCTATGATTCTCCATTCTTGCCCAAGACCTTTAACCGATTGAAACCCCCAACTCCTTCGGGATTTTGATTGGGACTTTAAACTTCCACCCAAGACCTTTCACCCATCCAAACTTTCTACTCCTCTTGATTTCTTAGGATTCTTGACTCCTTTCAACCTTCTAGGACTCCTAACTATCACCCAAGATCCTTAACCCCGTAGGACTCTTGATTTTCACCCAAGATCTTTAATCCATTTGGACTCCCAATTCGCTTTGATTCACTAGGATTTTCAACTCCCACCCAAGATCCTTGACCCATTTAGACTCCCAATTCCCTTTGTTTTGCCGGGATTTTCAACTCCCACCCAAGGTCCTTGACCTCTTGGGACTTGTGATTCCTTCTCAAAACCCTTGACACACGAAGACTTTCAATTCCCCTCAACCTACCAAGACTTCCAACTCCCCTCAACCTCACTCCTAGGATTTTTTATTATTGACTCTGGACTCTTGCACAAGACCCTTGACCTTTAGCGATTCCCAACTCTCGGCCCAACCTTTAACATCCTTGGATTCCTAATTTCGTCTTCAATGGGATTATTGATAATTAATTATAGGAATTTAATTTTAGCAAACAAAGGTGACAAAAGATCAATTTCAAAAAAAAAGAAAAGAAAAAATGTTGACTATTGAGATGTGTAGAGTAAATTTTGATCACCATTTAATAGTCAAGATTTGGTTTTTCTTCAAATTTTATTTTAAATTTCTTTGAGATTGGAATTCAAAGTGGACCTAAATGGACTGAGGTGTTCACAAGGATTGAGACTAAATCCACCCTTGTCGTAGTTTTGTAGTGAACAAAATTTAGTTTTGAAAAAAAACAAAAAAACATTGTGAAGATAATGAACAAAATTTTATTTCACATTTCCAAGGTCAAACAAAATTTTAAAACACTTTTTTGGTTTTTTTTTAGAGTGAAAATCTGGTCATTGCAAGACAAGTACTAAGGTGTATTAAATTCACCTTCATCCATAAAGCAACCAAGTTTTAGTCAAAAAAAAAAAGAAAAAGATTGAAATAAACAATCTTGATCATTGAAATGATCATGATGATTGAAATTCAATCATCACATTTCAATGGTCAAGTTTTTAAAAACAATTATCAAAATTAAATTATAATCACCTTTGTTCATTGAAATTCAATCCTTATAATGAATTATTAAATTATTAATAATAAATTTATTTGAAAATTAAAAATGTGAGAACATTTGGTCAACATCATGGTTGATCTAACAACTTGATTTGTTTGTCATGTTGATGAAATAGCCAACATAAAAATGGCACATAAAGTTTTTTTTAACAACCCTCAAACTATTACAAAATGCGGGTGCAATTCATTAATCCCTATTCACTAAACCAATAAATTCAATGCTTCCCCACTAGGTCCCATTCATCACAACCAGTGAATTCATTCAACATCCATTGAAATCACTTTATGTACATGGACACTTTTTGTTGTAATGCCTATTAAAAACTCAAGAACATTTGATGTTGGAAGTTAATGTTTCTTGAATTTATTAGTGATTTAGTAGATCAAGAAGAGGTGATTTTTTTTGGTTGATTTTGATTTGGCTAATGTAGAAGTTGAATGCATTTGTAAAAATGTTTTTAGTGATTTTTTTTTTTAGTTGTGCATGATTTTATAGATGTAAATAATTGAAGAACATATGGTGTAGGTTTAGTGGATCTAAAGTTTAATAGGGTGGGTTTTTAAAAAAAAAACATATTTAGGTTTGTAAGTCAAGTTTTATTGTTTGAAAATGCATTAATATTTTAAACGACCATTGCATTATGTTATTTTCAACAAATTGTTGCATTGTGTGCTTTCTTTGTGAACTTGGGCCATTTGTGAAATTGTTGTGAAAGTGTTATCACCTATTTGATTTGGTTGTGTGTTGAATCAAAGTTGAGGACATTGGTTCCTTGGAGATGCCTTATAATTTATAATTTCAACATGTTGTGAACTTTGTGATGATATTGCCATTATGTTGTTCCTGACAACTTGCAAGATAGAGTTGGAGGAACTTGTGATGCACATGAAACACCACTTGCTAGAAATTTTTGTACCATTCATATTTTGTGCATGGATTTTAATAGAAAAAATGACATAACATCTTGATAGTGATGTTAGATCCCATGTTCAATAGCATGTGATTGGTAAGTACTTACATGGATTGTGATGTAGTTTCAATTTTGGTGGTTACCTATAATGAACAACTACTACATCACAAAATTCACAGGTCATGATTTGGCAATAACAATTGTGCAAAATTTACTTTATATAGGTTCATATGGAATAGACATAGATGTCATTCATTTATTTGTATTGTTTGAATATCAATGTCGTGCACATTGTTTAAACACAAATGTTATATACCTATTCGTATTATTTAGAAACAAATGTTGTGTGCTTATTTATGTTGTTTACAAGTTGTGCCCAAGTTCACAAAGAAAACACACAATTTAACAATGAAAGCACAACGTCTGTGAAATGGTGTACTTTCATTAAACAATACCAACCTATAAAATAATAGATTTTGCATGGATTTGGAACGAACCCATGAAGCTTGTAAATTTGTGATTACCTTTGTTAATAGAATGTTACAAGTCTTTGATGCCTATCATACTTGATGAACTTCTAGTGTGCAAGTTTTAGTGTATAGTGAAGATTTGTTTTCTACCACATCAACAAGTGCCAACATAGAAATAACTTGTATTAAGGGGACTTCATTATTTTTGTCAGTTTCCTTTTGATGCATGGAATTATAAGTTTTTTCTAACTTGATGATGCACAAAAGAACATAGATTTCCCACCATTGTTATATTAGCCCAACAAATCTTGGCATTCCTGCTAGTTAGATCAACCTAACAAGAATGATCACCAAAAGAAAGCTATCCATTTCAACCCTATGTTTGTAACTAGTGTGCAAGTAGTGTCCAAATCAATTCATTTTGTGAATATACTTGTAACAATCCTACATGTTAATATACTTGCAATTGCTCATAATCACATATGCAATTACATTATGATTATTTTTAATTTTAATCATACATGTGACTCCAATTTGTGATTATCATAAGTTTAGATAAAAACATTGATGAAAATGAATATATGTCATCCATTAATGATTGACAACCAAGTTGCTTTTACAATTACATTTGTAATTATATATAGATGATTAAATGACATATGGCATCTAAATTGTTATTACAATTCAAAGTGTAGAAGTTCATTATTAGTTAGTAAGTAGACTAGAAAAAAAATTATTATTTAATAGGTAGACTAGGTAGGCTTCATACAGTAGGCTAGGGTGAACACCTATTACCTATCTAACAATTTTTAAATTAAATGCATAAGCCATCTACCTATGTTAGGTAAGTCACCTACCTACCTATCCACCTACCTAAAAGCTATTTACATATTATCTAATTTCCTATTCAGATAACTAACATAGATGTGAAATAAATAAGTTGACAAAATTCATCACCATAATGGTGTAGTGTAATGGTTAAGGACTTGGTTTATAACCCTCATACATGTGAAGGGTTCAAGTCCTTATACTTGCATCTTAGGGGTTAGCTTAAGTTAAATTAGATAAGTTAGGTAGGTAGGGTAGGGTATATAAGCTAGGTAGGTTATAGGCCTAGTAGATTGGATTAGCCATGCGATGTGGTGTCTTTTATGATTAATTATTCGTTTGATGGCACTTGTCTTGTTTTAGGTGAATACCACATTTTTAATTACAATTGTCATTTCTAAATAAAATTTAGTTATAAATTGAGTCATTAATTTCCAAAATTCTTACAATGGGTTTTTTCCATTGTTAAAATCTTCATAGCAATTTTGGAGATGTTAGCTCTGAGCATATAACCTAGAAAATAATATTTCTCAATAAAAATTGGCTTGCTAACCCACATATTGGGTGTGAAAAGCCCCTTGACTTTACAAATGAATTTGAGGTAAAATTGATTCTTGTGGAGGAGCTTGATGTAGAATTTGGGGATGAAGTGAAGCACAAAAAAATTCTTGAAATTGCTAAAAACTTTGTGTGACTTTGGGATGAACATATTTGATTAAGTTTTTGGCATTTTGTTGGAATGTGTAGGTGCTTAATGCCTAGAATCTATAGTTGTATGTGATGGTGATAGTTGAGGATTTGTTGTTGGCTCTTGAAGATGCCAATTGTCAATTCATGAAGCTCAAATGTGATATGGGTTGTGTTGTAATTGCCATATAGATGTAGTTCTTATTATAATTTGCATGTTTATTCTTGATGAGGGGAGTAAAAAAATAAAATCACATTTACAAAATGTTAGGGTTCCACAACATTCCAAGTCTTACAAGGTCTAGTAAAAAATCCCAAATGGAAAGCACTCATGTTTGATTAGTTATTACTTGGGGTCCTAGATCAAAGAGGACTAATGCATGTTGGAACCAAATTTATCTAATTTGCTCCCCTAGCTTTCGTCTCTCAGTGTCAGTGTCGGTCATATATGATTTTTATGTCGTCTCACACTGTGAGCTATAACCAACATTCCTTCGAAATGTCTTGAAAAAAAGTATTAATAATAGGAAATTTGACAAAACCAAATATTTGATTCTACATGACGTCAAATTTTAATTTTTTTTATCCCTTGTGTATTATAATACTTTTATAGGTTCAACATTTAGGTCTTAAATATTTATTTATTTTTCAAATTTCATTTTAGTAGTAAAAGTAATAATTTATGAAAAATTGGCAAAAAAATATGTAGTTTTTTTGGGTAAGTTATTTGGACTTTGAACCTTTAACATAATGAAAATTTTTAAAACATTATTTATTTTATTTTATTTTTAAAATTGGGAGAAATAATGTTCCACCAATTTATAAGATAAAAAAATGTTGTCAATTGTTGAATATTTACTTTGCACTAGTGGATTAGCTTGAAGCAAAAAGTTCATGGGTTTCCACCATTTTTTTTTGGTAATTTCTTAAATTTCAACATTTCAACCATACAATTTTAGGAAATTAAAAAATTTCAAAAATAATTCAATAGTAACAAACCTATAAAAATACTATGATAATTGTTGACAATTGACCTTATTGCAATAAACCAAATGGTTCTATTTTTATTTCATATTGATGAAATGCATATGTGACTTATGTTATAAAAAATCTAATGTAAATTGTGTAGTGAACTTTCATTAGATGGTTTTGCCATTCAAAGACCTATCAACAATTGAATTTAAAAAATTAAACTGAATTTTTTTTTAATTGTCAAAAACCTAATTATGTTATTAAACTAGGTATAATTAAGACTCAAACATTATACTCACCCTCCTCACTCAACTAAATACCCACCCCCAAATCATAACAATTTCATCTTAAGGTTTCAAATCCTTAGACCCAACTATTTTTTAGAATAGTAAAAAATCAAATATGAATACCCAAATGGTATTTCAAGTCTTTAAAAATTAGATATTAAGAACT
>Ga0116228_10000619_pt1 | contig 27426 bp, 32 predicted proteins | sample S1TSphfallax_2_FD_89694 | JGI IMG/M metagenome (GOLD analysis project Ga0116228, IMG submission 89694) | Host-associated microbial communities from peat moss isolated from Minnesota, USA - S1T2_Fc - Sphagnum fallax MG | ecosystem: Host-associated > Plants > Peat moss > Unclassified | place... | reverse complement strand
CTTTACCTAATAATTCTGAACCTGAGCCTGATATAGCTGTTGTCCAACGATTAGGACGTGAATATTTAGAACATCATCCTTATCCCGAAAATATTTTTTGGCTGATTGAATATGCGAATTCCAGTTTAGACAAGGATTTAAATTTTAAAAGTCAAATTTATGCTGAAGCGAATATTCCCGAATATTGGGTGGTGAATTTACCAGAAAAACATCTTGTGGTTTTTCGTCAACCCCAAAATGGTAAATATACAACCAAGTTGACGCTAACATCTGGGACAATTTACCCTATATCTTTCCCGGCGATCGCAATCTCAGTCGATATAATTATCTGTCGTTAAGGATGATGTAGCTATGATCAAAGATAATCTAAGGTAGTTAATTATGACTTTAACTTTAGCTAAATGGACATTAGACGAATATCACCAAATGGTCGAATCAGGAGTTTTAGATGATCGACATGTGGAACTATTACAAGGAGAAATTGTAGAAATGTCTCCAGAAGGTGAATTTCATGCATACACTAGTAGTGAAGCGGCGGAATATCTCATAGAACTGTTAGGGGAAATGGCTAAAGTTCGCTTAGACAAACCAATTACTTTACCTGATAATTCTGAACCTGAGCCTGATATAGCTATTGTTCAACGCTTAGGACGCGAGTACTTGGAACATCATCCCTATGCAGAAAATGTTTTTTGGCTGATTGAATATGCTGATTCTAGCTTAGACAAGGATTTGAATTTTAAAAGTCAAGTTTACGCTGAAGCGAATATTCCCGAATATTGGGTGGTGAATTTACCAGAAAAGCATCTTGTGGTTTTTCGTCAACCCCAAAATGGTAAATATACAACCAAGTTGACCTTAACATCTGGGATAGTTTACCCTATATCTTTCCCAGAAATAGCAATATCAGTTGATATAATTATCTGTCGTTAAGTCTCTATTTAAGCCTAAATATGGTACGAAAATTTGGCTGATCTCATCACGATTACATAACAGAAGGACGAGCAAAAGACGTAGGAGGAAGAAAAATTTATACCTAATGCTTATCGCTTCAGCCTGTTCTACCGTTCCCTACTTCCTTAATTCGCCTCTGCTGCTACATACACATAATAGCGGATTACTTAAATTAACAAATGGTTTGAATTATTTAAATTACCGTCGATTTACGTGCTAGTTTCTTTTTGCAAATACCTAATCCTGTAGATAATCCCAATCCTAGTACTAATCCTTGTGTGGGATTAAAGTCGAAGGGTACTTGAGAAACATTAAAAGTAGCAAAGGTGAACTGACCATTACCATCTCCGGATGGAGCGGTAACACTATTCTCTTCATAATAACTGTTGCTACCGTAATTACCGATGTTGTAAGTAACTCCATTAGCTGAATAATCAAACCCATCAATGTCTAATTTATTGGGATTTGAGGCATTGGGGATCAAAAGATTATCGTTATCACCGTAACCATTTGCATTTACGTAAGATATTTGAGTACCTCCACGAGTACCATTTGTGATTCCTGTAATCAAATATTGTCCAGATGTAGATGTGGTAGTTGTATTTAGTATCCCTTGGGTCGTAACACCATTAGCTGTATAGGAAAAGCTGAAATCTAGAGCGCTTGCTTTATTTGTCTGTAGTAAAACAGCTAATCCAGTCAATCCTAATACTAATGCAAAATTTTGGGTCTTCATAAATTCGCAGTACCGAATAGTTACTACATTTACAGAATAGTTGATGCGTTTTTTTTGGCAATGACTTAAGTATTAAATCTTGCTTAAACAGATATGTTAATCTTACTAAATGTCCTCTAACCCTTAGCTGCGCCCGATCTCATGTAGGAGTTTTTATATGGGTAAAGTTCGCTTAGATAAACCAATTAATTTACCTGACAATTCTGAATCACAACCTGATATAGCTATTGTTCAACTCTTAGGACGTGAGTAATTGGAACATTATCTCAAACAACCTCTGATGCTGAAATGAATATTCCCGAATATTGGGTAGTTAATTTACAAGACAAACAGCTGATAATCTTGCGTCATCCCCAAAATGGTAGATATACAACTGAGTTGACGCTGATATCTGGAGTAATTTATACTATAGCTTTTCCAGCGATCGCCATATCAGTGGATGCAATTATCTGTATTTCAGGCTAGATCAGGCTAAAATGATCAAGGGTGAGAAAATTTGCTCGCTAGCAAAATTAGGATTCTCATCTCCCAATCATAAATTAGCTATAAATGAACGCTACACAAGAAGAACTTAAACTCAAATTACAGCAAGCGATCGCAGATGCTTTTGGTGATGAATATCAAGATGTAGATCCAGTTTTAGCAACAACGAGTAATCCCAAGTTTGGTGATTATCAGGCGAATGTGGCTTTATCGTTGAGCAAGAAAATGGGACAGCCCGCCAAAGCGATCGCCGGGGCGATCGTAGATAAATTAGAGATCTCCGACATTTGCGAACCACCTGAAATAGCTGGACCTGGGTTTATCAACCTGAGACTGCGGATCTCTTACTTGGAATCTCAACTACAAGCAATTCAAACAGATCCCAGATTAGGAATACCCACTACCAAAAATCCTCAGCGGGAAATTGTAGACTTTTCTAGTCCCAATATTGCGAAAGAAATGCACGTCGGACATTTGCGTTCTACAATTATTGGTGACTGTATCGCCCGGATTCTAGAGTTTCGCGGTCATGAAGTACTGCGATTAAATCATGTCGGTGACTGGGGTACACAATTTGGGATGTTGATTTCCTACCTACGGGAAGTCCATCCAGAAGCACTGACTACAGCTAATGCTTTAGATATTGGGGATTTAGTCAATTTTTATCGTCAAGCCAAACAAAGATTTGATGCTGATCCAAAGTTCCAAGAAACTGCTCGCCAAGAAGTAGTTAAATTACAAGCGGGTGCTGAAGATACACTTCATGTTTGGAAGCTATTATGCGAACAGTCAAGGAAAGAATTTCAAATAATTTATGATTTGCTAGATGTTAAATTAACTGAAAGAGGAGAATCCTTCTATAATTCCTTTTTAGCTGAAGTTGTAGAAGATTTAGCTGAAGTTGGACTACTAGTAGAAGATCAAGGAGCAAAATGTGTCTTCTTAGATGGGTTTACAAATAGAGATGGTACTGCTCAACCTTTAATTGTGCAAAAATCTGATGGTGGTTATAACTATGCGACTACAGATTTAGCTGCTCTCCGTTACCGGATTAAGCAAGATAATGCGCAACGAATTATCTATGTAACAGACACTGGACAAGCAAATCATTTTGCGCAAGTTTTTCAGGTAGCAGGTAAAGCGGGATGGATACCTGAGAATGTAGAGTTAGTTCATGTTCCCTTTGGTTTAGTATTAGGGGAAGATGGGAAAAAATTCAAAACCCGTTCTGGAGATACTGTCAGATTGCGCGATTTATTGGATGAAGCAGTTGACCGGGTAGAATTAGATTTAGAAATCAGGTTAAAAGAAGATGGACGGGAAGAAAGCACAGAATTTAAGCAAAAAGTAGCTGAGGTAGTGGGAATCAGTGCTGTCAAGTATGCTGATTTAAGCCAAAATCGCACAAGTAATTATATCTTTAGCTATGACAAGATGCTATCGCTGAAAGGTAATACAGCACCGTATATGCTTTATGCTTATGTGCGAACACAAGGGATTAGTCGTGAAGGTAATATTGATTTGGCGCAATTAGCAGGGGATACCAAGATCATATTACAAGAAGAAACAGAATTGACTTTAGCCAAACACTTATTACAATTAGACGAAATCATTAGTGAAGTTGAGCGAGATTTACTCCCGAATCGTTTGTGCGATTATTTGTACCAATTGAGTGATAAATTCAATAAATTTTATGAAAATTGTCCTGTTCTCAAGTCGAAGCTCCCTGTAAGAACTTCTCGTCTCGTATTATGTAATCTCACAGCTAGAACTCTCAAGTTAGGGTTAGATTTGCTAGGAATTAGAGTATTAGAGAGAATGTGAAGAGACGTTGTAGGGGCGCAAGGCCTTGCGCCCCTAGCATTACTGGATGCGCCCCAATCCAACCTAAATTTCTATTTCTTTTGAGCAAATTCTCTCGCTATAATCTCTATCTTTAGAAGGAGGAAAATTAGCTATGGCTGTAATTAATATTAGAAATATATTCCATCGAGTCGCTTATATCTCAGGTCTAAAGACACGGTCGTTTACGCAAACCCTGGCTTTTCTATAAATCAACAGGATAATTGGTGATGAATAACTCTTTACCTATTTCAGCTTTGCCCTGTTTGTAATTATTCATACCATACTGTAATTCCCATTCATAAATATGGGCAAAAGAAAAATTGCGTTTTACTTCTTCACAATTATCATATGTAATTAACCATTTGTGAGAACATTCGGATATTAGCTTGGCAAAACGAGTGTGATTGAAACAAGTATGTAAGTCACCCTTTTTGCCATAAAGCTTAGATTCTGTCTTACTAAGATAAGGGGGATCTAGAAAGATAAATACATCTTCTCCAGGTTCTACAAGCAAATCGCTATAATCAAAGTTAGTTACACGAGTATTAATAAAACATCCATCTAAAGCTGCTAATCGCTCAATTGAGGAATCTGTAAATCGGCTTTTAAATGAAGCATTAGAGTAACCCCCACTCTCGATAGTACCTGAAAATGTAATCCGGTTAAGGACAAAGAACCGCACAGCACGCTCTAAGGGATTCAAGCTACTTACATCTACAGATTTCAGAGATTCAAATAAAATGCGTCCATCTTTGGTCTGATATTTGATTTGCTTTACTTCCTCAACTAGTTTTGGTAAGTTGGTTTTAACTTGTAGCCAAAAGTGGTACAGTTCTTGGTTGCGATCGTTAACCCAACAAGACATGTTGGGATATTTTTGTGAAACGTGAAAGAAGACAGAACCTCCACCAATGAAAGGTTCACGGAATTCTTTGAATTTAGAAGGGATATAATTAGCAATTTGAGGAATTGCTTTCTGCTTACCACCGGGATAACGTAATGGACCTTTAAACATAAGAAATTATTGTAGCGGAAAGTGGTTCATTTAACGCTTTAGTATCAAATTTTAAGCTGGGAGAATTCTGACTAATTAATATTTAAGTGGCATTTTTTCTGACTTGCTCTGCCTCAACCCCTTGTATTAAAGTACTATAATACTAATTCAGCGCCCTGTCTTCATCTTCTGTCAGTATTACCCTTAGTCTTGCTCCCATCTTTACGTTCTTTTCGTTACTCTTTTGCCCGTACTCTCTGATTATCCCATAGTTTGAATTTATTTTGTCTCCCTACTTAACATATAACAAATGACTAGACCAGATTCGTCCCAACACGTATCAACGACTTTAAATTTTGTTGAATACCGTTAGCAGTCAAAGGGCTATCAAATCACCCTCATAAATTGGCGAAGGTATTGATAAATCTTATAAGTTTATTTGTATTGATTTTTTATTGTCAAAAAGCTTTCGCCATTTTAGGAGCCCCATGTTGTTATTCCGGCCGAGCAAGCAATTGGTTTTAACTAGTGGATTTTTAGGTGGCGAAAACTTTTTGACCGTAACTTTTTCTCTCACGATTAAATACTACTTAACTTTTCCATTCAATAATTCAGGTAAATTCAGGATTTAAAATCTCAGATAAATTCAGGTAAATTCAGGTAAATTCAGGTATTCCAAAATGCTATAGCGGCGCTTACAAAGGCTGAAAGTATTGTGTGGCAAGGATTAGAGGTAAAAATATCGTCAACGTAAAAATCTCCGATTTCTTGTACAAACAAACTGAAGCACTAGCAGTCAAAGAAAATATGTCTTTAGAACAGCTTGTATCTATTGCGCTATCAGCACAGGTTTCTGCTTGGATGACCAAAGACTATATTGAAGAAAAAGCAAAACGAGGTAGTTGGAATAAGTTCCAGCAAGTTCTAACCAAAGTTCCCGACATTGAACCAGAAGAATACGACAAGCTGTAATATCAGTCAACTTTAGTGGAAAGATAATACCTTTGTCAAAGTCAATTGGAACCATAAGCACGTAAAAACAGCAATCCTATGGTTCCACATAGTCAAGAAATATGCACTAAGATAGAATGTACTAACAAAGTACTAATAGTTTACCACCAAAGAGCTATGTTAAAAACTCTTGTAACTCAACAAGATGCTTTAACCCTAGTAGAACTTCCTTATGATACAGATATTACTATGGAAAGCGAACGACATAGATATCAAATTGACATGCTCATCGATACTATTTCTGGTTGGATGGACAAAAGAGATGATGGACATGTTAATGGAAATACATTTGTTTACTTCAGTCCTCAACAATTGAAAAATGAACACTTCCTAGGACCAGACTTCTTTTCAAGTAGTAATATATTACCCAAAAGAAATTATGTCAGAATCTATACAAAGTAAACAAATCATAGAAAGACCCCCCACGGATTTAGAAATTTATTACAACAAGATAGACGAAAAGCGTGAGGAGTATTTTGTAGAAACCCAACGACATAGATTACAAGTAGAGATATTGGTTGATACCTTATATCCTTGGTTAGAGAAAAGGACTGAAGGATTTATTGGCTCAAATATACCGGTTTTCTACAATATGCGACAACTTGTACATCAAGATTTGCAAGATCCAGATTTTTTTGTTGTTTTGGATGTACCAAAAGGAGAGCGTGGCGCTTGGGTTGTCTGGAACGAAATAAGACGACCATCTGTCATAATTGAGATATTATCTGGGTTAACCCAAGAACAAGACAAGAATTATAAAAAAGATATTTATCAAAACAATCTACAGGTTGGGGAATATTTCTGGTTCGACCCTTTCAATCCCGATGATTGGGCTGGATTTGTCTATTATGTCGGTGTTTATCGACCAATCACTCCTAATTCACAAAATCAATTAGTCAGCAACTCAATGCAATTAGCTCTTACACGCTGGGAAGGTGCTTATAGAGATATCCATGCTACTTGGTTACGTTGGATAACTCTGGATGGAGAATTGTTACCAACGTCCCAAGAGACGATAGAAGTAGAGCGCCAGCATCTTGAGCAAGAACGCATCCGCGCTGAAAAAGCGGAATCTCAACTCAAAACGCTAGTAACGAATTTGGTACAGGCTGGAACTTCTATAGAAGATATAGCGAATTTAACTAACCTTACCTTACCTGAAGTAGAAAAACTGCTGAACTAATTATCCATGCTCTGAGAAACACCTAAAACAGCACAGGAAAAATTCCGAATTATTAGTTGTAAGCGTGAGTTTGGTGAGTAATCCAAAAAGTAATATCCAGCGCTGTATGACTTTTAGGAAAACCTTTATACCCAACAACTAAATTCACACAAACCTTAACTACAATAGAGAAAAGAGTAAACGAAGATTAGGAGTATTACATTTAGGTCAAACATTGAGCATATTTCCCTGGAACAATGGTTGATCACTGCGATCAAAGGGTATGTCGCAGCCGAGCGATCGCTCGGTCACTTGAGGGAAGCAGCACAAGCCGCTAATTATGATCGCTTTGATCAAATTTTGGCAAGAGTACCTGATGTCAATCGCATACCGGGAGATGAATTGTAGCTTAAACATAAGTAGATATTCGCCCAAAATGACCAAACTGAAGTATCTACAAGAACTTTTATGATAGCTGTCACTGGCGCTTGTAGTCATAATCGATTGTGCCAAACAACTCAAGTATTTTTAGTTGCTTACAGCGCTGTATATATTCGCGCAGTGCTATCTCAACTACGTCCTGCTCAGTTTATTGATTTCCAACTGCTAAAGCTTCTTGAACCAGAGCCTCATTAATGGAGATATTAATGTTCATTGACAAATACATAAAAACGTTATATTTTAATTATATATAGAATTATGTTTTTAATAGTGTAGGCGAAACGCCTCTTTAGGTTTAGTTTGTACTGCCATATCTTGTCCTGATAATTACTAGGATTATACCTTCTTTCTAATAACTCCATTTCTTCTAAGAACTGAACAGCCCTTCTAATAAGGCAAAAAACTATTTATTAGCGCAAGCCTTGACATATAAAATCAGCCCAATAGTAAGGGTGTGCAAAAGGAAATTCTCCTTTTGATTTTTGAATTTTATCAATTGCTATTGATATTGCTGCATATTTCTTATATTGGCGATCACATTCTAAATAATTTTCCGAATCAGGTGAGTACTCTTTGCGCAAATTTCTGGCTTGTTTGCGCAAATTTGATACCTGCTGAGATATTTCTTCTAAATCTGTTTTTCTCAGTTCTCGCAGTTTAATTTGTGCTTGTTTTAGTGCTTCTGGGCGATTTTTATTTAGTTGTCGCTGTTCATAATAAAAGATAGAAAAAAACGCAGTAGCTAAATCATTAACTGACCATAGGGAACTAACAACACTTCTAGCACCAGCACATAAAAAACCTGTAGACAATGTAAGAATATCATCAGTTAAAACAGGTGTAACTAAATTAGTTTCGCAGCAAGAGAGAAACACATCTAGAAGATTTGGTAAACGCCAACCTGGTGACATTAATTGGCCTAAAGTAATATTACCATCGCCTAAGATTAATTCTGATTCTAAGGGATTATCAAGGCGAGATTGGGCATGATGACAAGAGTGGAGAACTTGTACCTGTTCAGCTAGTTGACGGTAATTTTTACGGGTAGCTTGACTACTACCTATCAATCTTTTCTCTGCTGGAATATTATACATTTTTGCGATTTGTTCACCTTCAAATCTAGCAAATTGTAGATTATCAGTTGCATCTTCTATAGTTCCGTATTTTAGCCCCTGAATATCTATATTTGGACGTTGATGACAAAAATCCAAAATTTGACAACTGGGAGTATAACGAATCAAAAATCTATCTACTAAATATTCCTGATATCCTATTGGTAAAGCAGCAAAAGGAATTTGATGCAACCACAAATGAGGTTCTATAATTAATTCATCTATTCCTTGAAGATGTCGATCAATTATTTCTGGTAGTTGCAGTCGTTCAGATAGTTCACGCAGAACAGTTTCAAGTTGAATTTCCCATTGCTTAGGATTGTTTATATAAGGTAATAGCCAATTTTGATAGATCCAATTTTGGAACATTTCCAAACCTTGTTCGGCGCAAGTGTGAAGAGAAATTTGGTCTTTTCGGAGTATAAAAATATGGGTGTCATGCTCAGTTGTATAGAAACTGAGAATAGCTGTATTTGGATTATCAATTAGCTGCTGAATTTCTGATAAATTAAGAGGGCTAACTTGAATTTCTCCAGCTAAAACTGGATCTTCCCGTCTGAGCCTTTCCCAAATTTGCTGTTTATCAGCTTCTAAAGCAGCTATTTTTTCGTTGTATGCTTGCCAAGCAGCCCGTGTTTCACTGCGGTTATTTTCTGATTTATACTCTTGTCGTTCTACATCAATTAATTTTTGTAATTCTTCATACTGTTGTAATAAATCTTGGACTTTTAGTGATATATTCTCACTTTGAGATAGGTTATTACTTGCCATTAAGTCTACCAGAATTCGAGAGCGCAATCTCTCAGAATATTCAAAGGCTTTATCTATTTGTCCAGTATTGATATAGGCTTGTACTATATTTTGATAAATATGTGAAAATATTTCTAATATTTTTTGGCGATATAAATCTGAAGTTACTGTTATGCGGAGTTGCTCTAATGCTTGAATAGCAGAGGTATATCCTTGGATTGCTTCAATTAATAGATCATGAGCAAAAGCTAAATTACCCAATAACCTTCCTATTTTTAAAGATTCTTGGATAAAGGCAATAGGATTATAGAATTTTAAGGCCAAACTTAAACATTTTATAGCATCAAAGATTTTATCTTTATGTTTATAGGTTTCGCCGAGAGTAATGTAAAGTTCCGCCCATTCTTCTGGGAAAATGGTATGTGTAGATACTTGGAAAACTTTTTCATAGCACTGAATCGCTTTTTCTAACTGTTCTATTTTAGTGTTATCAATATCATCTATACTATCTGTCCATAGATTATCAACAATAACAGCATTAGTTACAGCTTCTAACAAAGGTTGAGGTATTTTAAAAATATCATCAAAAGTCTTTAGACTCAAAAAACTAGCTGCATCTATTAAAAAATCAACATTTTTTTCCCTATTCAATTTTCTAGAGTCATTAGCTGTTGTTTTTTGTTTATATGCACTACCCAAATTAGCTTGGGCTTTTGCCCATTCTTCGGGCATTTCTTCTGGATTAATAAACTTTAATACATCCTGATAGTACATAATGGCTTTATCTAAGTTCTCTAATTTATCTCCTTCTTCATTATTTTTGTAAATATTAGCAAGATTTATAGTTGTCTTTGCCCAACTTGTTAGATGATTTTCACGAGTATGTACTAGCAGAGCTTTTTTGCAATATTCAATTGACATTTCAAAATTTTCTTTATTATCACCTTCGATTCTTTGGTAATAAGCGAGTGCTAAATTATTTTGAATTTTTGCCCATTCTGTAGGAGAACAATTATATGTATAAATTTGCAAAGCATTTTTATTATAAAAAATAGATTTTTCAATATTTTCTGGTTTACTTCCTAAAGTTCTCTGATTATAGGCTAGTCCAAGAGTTCGGTTAGTAGATGCCCATTGTTCTGGTGTATTCTCACGACTGTAACCTTGAAAAGATTTCTCAGCTAGAAAAATTGCTTTTTCTAAGTTTTCTGTGCGGTTTCCACTAATACGATAAAGATAAGCATTAGCCAAAATTGCTTGAGTTGGTATTTTAAGATATTCTTCTATTTCGTCTAAATTCCTATTTTTAAGAAACGTGCTATCATTTAAAAAACTTAGCACTGCTTCACAACTATTAATGGCTATTTCTCGATTGATTTCCATGTTTCCTTGTGAAAAATCGGTAATAATTTCGCTGAATATAGCAATAGCTGCCATGACCATTAATGCTTTATCTTCAGAACTTTTAGACAAGGTCTCTCTTATCCACTTTACCAATATATCAGAAAAGTCTTTATTTAGTTTTCCAAGGTTAATTATTAATAATAATTCAACTGATTGCTTATCATTTTTAAGAGATGTGTTAATTATTTCCGAAATAAATTTAACATAATCATCTTCTTTATATAAGTTGCTTTCCATCTTATCTTTATGTTGTATTTAATTGAATTAAATCAATTTCTAGTAAAACTTACCCTAAAATCTCTGTTAGCCTCTCCAGCAAATCTTCCGCCAAATCCAACAACTCAACTTCATCAATTACCCGATCTCTAGAACCACGATTATTTCCTGCAAATTGAACACCATTCAATAACAAATCCTTTGTGACAAAAATTCTCTCATTTTCTGTTAATTGACTCAAACAATATTCTAACCCTTGAATAATTTCTGAAATAGATTTATTCTGCAATTTTTCCCGTACCTTTACCGCTACAGAATCATCACTTTCTAAGAAAGTTATCATTTTTTCTATATAACTTGGTTCATCATTATCATCTTCCCAAGTTTCTAACCAATCACTATCAACATCATCACAATATAAATATGCTGCACCCAGCCCATATTTTATAATATCATCTTCTAGTTGACGAGCCGCTTTTAAATGCTGTGAAAATTTTTCTAATCTTTGCTCATGTTCAGTTAGTTTTCCATCATTCATGATTGCTCACCTTATTTAAGAAAATGCTATACAAAAACCACTAATTTAACTGACTCAAAACTACAAATTTAATTTCTCATAAATACCTGTATCAAGACGATCACTGTTATCTAATGCTACATTAGCTATCCGATCTATGAAATCAGGTCTACCAGGATTATAACTTAAAAATAACCCTCTTTCTATTCCCCAGAAAATTAGAGTATTTTCCCAATCGTTAGATTTGACTTGTGAAAATTCTTGAGATTGGCTAGTGAGTTGAATACAGAGTGGGTTTTCTTGGCTGCTACTCACAATTATATCAGTTGCCATAGATAAGTCTAGAATATAGCGTTGTAAAGTTTTACCACCACACTGCTTAATAAAATGCGTGATAGACTTAATTAGCTGTTCGTCTTCCTGGCTGAACTCACCAGCCATTAATTTTGTTCTCCAAAGATAAAATTTTGGATCGTGGTTACTTAACCATTGAGGAAACAACTCACCATACCAGTATTTTTCCGGAGGTATCATTTCTTGATAGAAAGTTTGCTGCTCTTCTTCAGAAGCTAGACGTTTTATATCAAGCATAACTTTAGCATCTCTGATAAACTGTAGCAAAAATAACATGACAAATGGCTTAGAAACCAGTGTGCCATCTTTAACACTTTTTATCCAGAGTCTGATCTGCTTTAACTTGATTGTCAAGTTAGGATATATAATCACTGATTCCTCAATAAGTGAATTGATATTTTTCTTAATGTCAGTTGGTTGCACAAAATCCACACCTAAAAAAACAAGTTATTTTTATAACATATTACTATTATTTATGGTAGTATATTACCTTTGGTAACTGTCACAAAGTTTTCACCACAGGAAAACATCTTCACTCCTTCTGGTTTCCAATATACTATCACCCTTCACCCACCAAACCCCCACTAAAACTCTTCTATAAAATGGCGAGCGATCGCTCCCATTAGGCAATTTAAAACCCGTCGAAGAGCCGAAAGTATAACCTAACTGTGTGCGGCGATTCCAATTAGTTAAATCGGTAGTAATGAAAGCACTACGCATTCCAGTTTCGCTTCCTTCCGGAGCCATAATAGTTAGCTCTCCTTGTGCATTTCGTTCAAATCTTAGGTCACTATTATGGCGACAGATTTGGAAAAATTGTTCATCGGTAAGATTGATTACAGGGGAAAGGCTAATAGTAAGGCTATCCATAACTGTTCCTAAGCTTGGCTATAGCTATAGCTATTATAGTTGATGATTAGTATGGAATTGGTGGGAACATCAATAATATTGCCAATGATTGAGCCAAATCTCTCCCGCTTGAAAATATCCGGTGCGATCTGAATTGACTTTCCGGTTTAACTCACAGACCGGCTGACCATTCATCCTTTGAGTATTTCTACTTCAGGTTAAACGCCGAAGTAGAAATACTGCTGAACTAATCGTCCATACTCTGAGGAACACCTAAAACAGCACAGGGAAAATTCCGACCTAGGGACTCAATTAAGGGATGATTAACTGACTTGCAACCTAAAAACAGAATATCAGCATTTACAGATTCTACTATTTTTCTCAGTTGTGTACTAGGGTGACCAAAACACTCGTGAGATTGAAATGAACTTTGCCATTCTTTTGCTAGATTTAAAGCTTGCCAAAGAACTTTATTTGTCTGTTTTAACTGGGTGATAGTAAACCCTGATTTCCCTTGATTTTGCTCAAAATTCAGGATATCGAAATATTGATTATTGAGTTGATTTTCTTCCACGTAAACAGCATGAACGGTAACTAAGTTATGGGTTGCTAAGTGAGTTTGGTGCGCAACCCAAAAAGCAATGTCCAGCGCTGCATGACTGTTAGGAGAACCGTTATACCCCACAACTAAATTCACACAAACCTTCTGGGAAGATCTGTAAACTAAAGATTCTACAGGTTCTGGTAGTAATACCATTTGTTGGATCAGGTCATCTCGTCCTAGGGAGTTTTGTAACCGAGCTAACATTGGCTTAATTTTCATATTTTTAACTCCTCCTCATGAAATGATTTATGAATGAGAAGCAGGAAAACCTGTTTTGAATTGTGAATTTCACAGATCAAAACTCAATTCTGCAATTCAAAACAGATTCAAGAAATCCCAACACTAGCTGGTATGGTTACCAATACTTTGGGAGGTTCTTTCCATTTGCCTACGGAGTTAGCTGACGGGCTAAGACTGGAAGGTGTCTTTCATTTAAGATTCGCCCCGAGTGTGTTTTGGTTCCTCCGCCTCAAATTTAGTTCTCAATTAATTTGAGTTAGGCTACCTACTAACTTGAGATAATGGTAATAATGAAGTTGTGGGGTATATAGGTACTCCGTGACAATGCTATTTGAAAAGCAGTTTTTCTGTCAAGTTCCCAAATCTAAATTAGTATCTCCGCCGTGTTAAATACCCCTTTACCCATGATCAACGCTCTCAAACAGCCCACAACAGATGCTTGGGTGGCGCAGGCGATCGCCCACCTGGATATCATTCTACTCGATCACTCCCATTGTGAACGAAAAGCTGCAGGAGTAGCGTTAAACTTTATGTTTCGTTACCCATCTAATACTAAAATGGTGCGGGAGCTCACAGCGATCGCTCGTGAAGAACTAGAACATTTTGAACTAGTGAATCAATGGCTAGAGCGACGTAACATTCCCTTAGCCCCCTTAAATCCTCCTCCATACGGTGCTGGGTTAAAAGCTCAAGTTCGTCCCCACGAACCACAGAGATTTTTAGACTCACTCCTTGTGACTGGGCTGATTGAAGCTCGTAGTCATGAACGCTTGGGATTATTAGCCACGAACTGTCCAGAGCCAGAATTGGCTAACTTTTATCACAGTTTAATGGCATCTGAAGCCCGACATTATGGTACTTACTGGGTGCTAGCGGATACTTATTTTGCTAGAGAAACAGTAATGCAGCGACTGGATGAATTAGCTTGTGTAGAAAGTGATTTGTTATTAAATCTGTACCCGGAACCAAGAATACATAGTTAGTAGACTAAGGCTTGATCAAAATATGGAACTGCAACTTACACATTTTCGTCTAATCGTATCTAACTACAAAGATACTTTTCTGTTCTACCGCAATTTACTAGGTTTCGCTCCCGATTGGGGAAACGAAAATACAGGTTACGCTGAATTCAATATTGGTACGATCCAACTAGCAATCCTGAAAAAAGAATTTATGGCTGGAGTGATCCCTATTACTGAGCAACCGTTAGTGTTTCGGAGTACGGATAAAGTTTCACTCGTTTTTGCTGTTGATGATGTGAATGAAGTCTATCAGCATTTACAAGAGCAAAATGTCCCAATTGTCACTCCACCGACAGACCGCCCTGAATGGGGAATTCGGACTGCTCATTTCCGCGATCCTGATAGTAATTTGGTGGAAATATACACTAGTTTAGACAAATACAATTAGATTAATTCTAAATCAGGATTTAATGTCAATTCTGCAAAACTTACTCAATCTGTTTCTGCAAATTAATTGTCCTCTATGTGAACGAGCCACACCTAACCAAATTTGCGAGTACTGTGTCCAGCAGTTACACACCTATCGCTATCCCAACAGCGATGGCTTCTGGCAAAATCCCTTACCACTATTTGTTTGGGGAATATATGACGGTTCGTTAAAAAGAGTAATTAAGGTGGCGAAGTATGAAAATCAACCACAAATTGCCCTACTTTTAGGTCAATGGTTGGGTAAAGCATGGCTATTAAAATCGCCCTTATCCTCTGTAAAAGTTATAGTTACGCCTATACCACTCCATGCTAAAAAATTAAGTCAACGGGGTTATAATCAAGCCGCATTGATCGCTCAGGGGTTTTGTCAGATAACTGGTTTAAAGTTACAAAAAGATGGTTTAAAAAGAATCAAAGAAACTCAAGCACAATATGGCTTATCAGCTGTGGAGCGAGAGAAAAACCTAGCAAACGCTTTTACAGTGTCAAAACCCCTCCTGCATCATTTAGATAGACCAGTATTATTAGTAGACGATATCTACACTACTGGTTCTACCGCTAAATCTGCTCAACAAACTTTGCATCAATCTGGTTTTACCGTTTTGGGTATAGCAGTAGTAGCCGCTACCCTCAAATGAGTAGGGGCGCAAGGCCTTGCGCCCCTACCTGCTAAAAATGGTCATAAAGCAAAGGAATAGGGCTTCTGTCCATTCAACTACTGCTCCGTATGTATCTCCTGTATGTCCACCTAATTTATGATGAAACCAAGCAGATGTAGAGCTAGCAATTGTCACGCCAGCAACTATCATGCTCGTAGCAAAAGCTAATTTTTGGGGATTGACTAACAAAACTATTCCACTCAAACTCAACAGCAAAAAAAATCCTGGTAATAAATCTCGATCGCATCTGATGGCTTGTTTGTGTATAGCACCTTTACCAGATGGTTTGAGGTAAGGATAGTAAAGTATCGCTACCTGTTGTCCCCAACGTCCCCAACCACAAGCTGCGCCCAAAATTACCTCGCGATTTTCTAAGCTATCTAGATCTATTAAAGCAGTTGTTTTGAGCAAGAGAATAGCGATCGCCGCCATAGCACCAAATGCACCTGTAGCGCTATCCGTCATGACTTGTAATCTTCTGGACGGGTCGTTTACCGCCAATCCATCAGCCGTATCCATTGCTCCATCCAGATGTAATCCCCCAGTAATAACAATCCAAATTCCTACAACTAAAGCACTACGCGTTTCAAGGGGAATACCTAGATAATATATTCCTATATCCCCTAAAATCAAAATTGCTCCGATGAGCAATCCTACAATGGGAGCAAAGCAAGCTACTTGAGTGAAATCTAAATCTTTGATGTAGGGTAGAGGAATTGTCGTATAAAAAATTACTGATGCAATAAAGTGTAGTAATCGTTTTTGCCACCATTGTAAGATTTTACGCATATTCAAGACAAGAAAACACTTGTTCGACATTAACCCCACTTGCGCTATTCAGGTCAATCTAATTTAAAGCTTTAGATAAGATTTAGCGGTTTTTAGGTGCTTTAAGTAAAAATTTTGTAATGATTCCCCTATATCTTTATCAAAAATTCAGAATTAGACAGTCATTAAGTGTACTATGAATGGGATAAAGCTATATCTTTACCAGTAGTTAGTAAATGAAGGTTATATAAATGACTTGCTTTACTACATTCGACGATCGCTCTCTGTATCTGATACCTTGGAAATATAGGGAGTCAACCGGCTAGATAAAGAATCAATTGCTGATAATTGATCATTTTTTAGTTTTGTTGTCACTCGCCTTCCCTAAATAACTATCTCGTTATGAGTCACCATCTACCCGATATCAGACTACCAGCTCCGTGTATTGTTAACAAAGGCGTAATAGTAAACAAACTGGATATCCGGCGACTACTGAATGACTTAGGTAGGGTTCATTATATCCACATCCAAGAAGACAAAATACTCAGTCAGGGTGAAGGAGATGTGATGGATATATTTGCCGATCCGCAAATGTCTACTATAGTTGCTAATAATGCGCTTTATATCAACGTTTATAGTTTTGATTATTTGGAGTTACAGTACTCGCCCGAACAAGGAACATACTTTGATTTAAGTCAAGAGGATACTTGTTTGCGCTTGATTCCTTTATCAACACCCTTGCAAGAGCGACGCGATCGCCATCTCAATGCTAGTACTCTAGAAGCAATGATGGATCAAGTCTTTTCGGCTAAATGGGATGCGGAAATGGATGATGATTGCTCTGGCTTGTTTTAGCCTTTTGTCAAATATCAATAACCTATTTTATCGGAAAATGTTACCCAACAGAGTAAAGAGAATGTTAAGATTTAGCGAAACATTTTCAACCCATTGCTTTGAGTGCTAATTTTTCTTTTCAATGTCTTGCTACCTGTAGTCAGACCAAAGCTAGAGCGGGAGTATTTTTCACTCCTCATGGTCTTGTAGAAACTCCCAGATTTATGCCTGTGGGTACACTGGCTAATGTCAAAACAATTACGCCTGCTCAATTACGTGATACAGGGGCGCAGATGGTTTTGTCTAATACTTATCACTTGCATCTTCAGCCAGGGGAAGAGATTGTGGCTGGAGGAGGAGGATTGCATAAGTTTATGGGCTGGAATGGTCCTATGCTGACTGATTCAGGGGGATTCCAGGTTTTCAGTTTGAGTGAGATGCGAAAAATTACAGAAGAAGGCGTGACCTTTCGCTCTCCTCATGATGGGCGAATGATTAAGTTAACACCAGAACGCTCCATTGAAATTCAGAATATTTTAGGCGCTGATGTGATTATGGCTTTCGATGAATGTCCACCCTATCCAGCTACACGAGGGGAAGTGGAAAATGCAACTCAAAGGACATATCGCTGGTTGGAACGTTGTATCACAGCTCATCAAAGAGATGATCAAGCATTATTCCCGATTGTACAAGGGGGAATTTATCTAGATTTACGCGCTGAGGCTGCAATAGCTTTATCTAAATTAGATTTACCAGGATATGCTATAGGCGGTGTTAGTGTGGGTGAACCAGTCGAATTGATGGCGCAAATTGTCCAAGCAACTGCTCCACTTCTTCCAGCAAATAAGCCACGCTATCTGATGGGTGTAGGTACTTATCGAGAAATGGCTATGGCGATCGCTTCTGGAGTAGATTTATTCGATTGTGTAATTCCGACAAGATGGGCTAGACACGGAACAGCTGTAGTCCAGGGCGAGCGGTGGAATTTGAAAAATGCTAAGTTTCGGGACGACTTTATACCTTTGGATGAAACCTGTCCTTGCTATAGTTGTCAAAATTTTAGCCGCGCTTATATCTCTCACCTAGTGCGAGCCCAAGAAATACTGGCTTACACCCTATTGAGTATCCACAACATTACGGAACTGATTAACTTTACCCAAAAAATCCGGAACGCTATCTTGAGCGATCGCTTTGTGACTGATTTTGGTCACTGGCTGGAAGAGGGAGCAGGGGAAGAAAAAATAAATTAAGAGGTAATTATGTTAATATACTTTTCAAATATGAAATTTGTGCTGAACAATTGGATTTAACCAAACATGGAAATAGCAATATTATTAGCTAAATTGCCGGAAGCTTATCAATTTTTCGACCCCTTGGTAGATGTTCTCCCCGTGATCCCTGTTTTCTTCTTGTTGCTTGCGTTTGTTTGGCAAGCTGCTGTTGGTTTTAGATAAAATTATCTCTAACAATTTTTTTGGGCGGGTATAACCTACCTGTCCTATTTTTTTATGAGTCTGTCTTTCACAAAAGTTGATAATCATTAATATTTCTTAATATCTCGCAATAAATTAACATAATTCAGTAGGATAATGATGAAGTTTGGAAAACGCACAGCTTTCAGTTGTGCTATAAAAGGGAGTCTGCTATGGGAAACATCAAATTTGTCAAAGAAAATAAAGAAGTGATAGCAGCAAATGGTGCTAATTTGCGGCTTAAAGCCTTAGAAAACAGTGTAGATATCTATAAAATCTTTGGCAAAATGACAAACTGTGGCGGTTATGGTCAATGTGGGACTTGTATTGTGGAGATAGTAGAAGGACTGGAAAACCTTTCACCCCGTACCGATTTTGAACAGAAAAAATTGCGCAACAAACCCAATAACTACCGTCTTGCTTGCCAAACTCTCGTCAACGGGCCAGTTAGTGTGAACACAAAGCCCTAAAATTGCCGCTTAAGCATAAATAGCAATAAAGATAGGAGAAAATTTCTGCTAATTCTGTCTTCTATGATGCTATTCTAATGATGTTAACTGGAAATTAAAGAGAGGCTACCTCGCCATGCAAGTTAATAACTTGGGTTTCGTAGCGAGCATTTTGTTCGTATTAGTTCCCGCTGTATTTCTAATCATACTTTACATCCAAACAGCCAGCCGTGAAGGTGGGAAAAAAGATGCTTAAGTTAATAATTGTGTTTTGAATGTGTTTTGAATGTGTTTTGAATGTGTTTTGCAAGTATTTTGAGGGTAGGGGCGCAAGGCCTTGCGCCCCTACTTTACTTATTGCTGCTGATTTAAAAGTTCAAGTCTTTGATTTACCTCCTACCTCCTGCTTTCTCTAATCCACCGTCCTAGCCAATAATACCGGACATGTAGCGTTGACTCGAACATAATCAGATAAAGAAGCACCAACAAGTCGATCTAGGTCAACAAAACTTTTAGCAATAGATGGACGGCGATCTGGAGAACCAATCAATAATAGGTCTACGTTCAATTCGGTAGCTAAACGGCAAATTTCTACCTCTCGTCTACCACTACTAGTTACACAACGAACCAGTATACCTTGCTTCTCCGCTTGATTAGCTGCTATACCTAATACAGAATCTCTTTCGGGTTTAATATCGGTAATTCCTGAAATTTTGCCACCTAAACCTGTATTTATATTAGCTAGAATCAGCTGACCACCAATGACATCTTGTAACAGAAAAAGAGCTAGTTTTAAACAGTTTTGCGCAGCTTCAGAATTATCCATTGCGACCATAACCTGTTTAATCTTTTTCACATAGATGTCATCCTTCACCAACAACATGGGTCTAGAAGAGAGTTGGAAAACATACTGACTGACTGAATTGGCTAAAATAGATTCCAGTCGTTTGAGTCCTCGCGAACCCATAATAATTAAATCAGCTTCTATTTCATCAGCTACTTGACAAACTATATCCTTGGGATCTCCTTGTCGTAAAACTGAGGATACTTGACTGGGATCTAGATTTAAAGTCTGAATAGCATTAGCCAGAATTTTACCACCCTCTTCCCACTTACGGGTCATCGCTTCTGCGCCGCTTTCTGGAGCAACAACGTGTAGAACTGTAACTCTTGCTGCTTGGATTGCTGGTAATTCTTCCAAGTTCTTCAACATTTCCTCAGCATGTCCTAATCCAGAAACAGCCAGCAAAATCTTTCTAATCATATGACGTAAATGTTACTAATGTTCCCTTACTTCTGGTGTTAATATTCAGTCGCAAAAGGTATTTATCATCCCAATTTTGCACGATTATCCTTAAACATTGATTAAGTTAGTGATGATTATTCATGTATATTTATTTTATTTAATTTTTCTCAAACCTTTAATGAATTTCTGATTGATTTTAAACAATCTTGACTGATTAAGAAACCAGAGAACATTAGGGAACAAAGACAAGAAATTATCTCCCCTGCTCCCCTGCTCCCCAGTCAAACTTTATTTTTCCGAGTTTCGCGCCAAACCTCGGCCATTCGTCCCCAGTTCGTTTTAAACTCCCCAAGACCCAGTAAATTCCCTGGTCTTTCTTCATCCCAAGAAGCAGAAAGTACGCCATAAGTTATCCCCAATACTCCTAAACCAAATAGGCTCATATTTGCTAATAACACAGCAACAGGAGGTAGCTGGACATGAGCAAAGGAAATTAGTAGATAACTGGCGATTAAACTAGATAATCCCAAAGCAGTGGGTACACCACAAAAAAGGGCTACTCTCCTCACCATCCTCTGACTAACTATTTGAGGAATTTCCATTTCTTCTTTAGTGTAGGGAGGCTGTTTTTGTGGGGGTTTATTTATTTCTGCTGGTTTAGCTGGCGGTTTAGCTGTAGGCTGATTTATATTTTTTGTCGGTTTTGAGCGCTTTTTATTTGGCTCAAACGGCAAGCGGTTAGATGCTGATTCTTCAACGGGCATAGGCTTTCATCCCTAACCCCGAATTCCCAAGCGAGCAATCAGGGCTTGATATTTTTCACGGTTTTCCTGTTGAATATAAGCTAAAAGGCGCTTGCGCTGACCGATCATTTTCAATAGTCCCCTACGGGATGAATGATCTTTTTTATTAGCTTGCAAATGTTCGCTAAGACGGTTAATCCGTTCGGTCAACATAGCAATTTGGACATCAGAAGAACCTGTATCGGTTTCGTGGACTTGAAAGTTAGAGATGAGTTCTTGTTTGCGCAGTTGCGTCAGAGCCATAATCAATGAAATTTTTATTTTTGAGTGTACATAGCAATTTCCTATATTATCACAGCTCACCACTTGTGCGGTAGGTGATAGGAGAAGATTTCTTGGGGTAAAAGATGTGCAAAATCATTTCTAGCAATTCCGGAAAAAGCCTCTGACACCAAATAGCCAGATGAGATTGCCATCCCACTAAAATTTCTGCTTGATTCTTCTGCAACCCTCTAATGAATACTAAAGCTACTTGTTCTGGAGTCATCGGTACTACCCAGCGGAATAATTTTAGGTCACGGACCATATCTGTGTCTGTCAGGGTAGGAAGTAAAGCAACAACACGAATATTATGTTCTGCTAATTCTCGCCGCAAAGCTTGTGTAAACCCTAAAATAGCAAACTTGGTGGCGGAATAAGTCGCCATAGTAGGAGCTGCAACTTTTCCCATCAGGCTAGATACATTCACGATTGTTCCTTCTCTTTGACTCACCATTCTCCTCGCCATCAGGCTAGTGAGAGTGTACATTCCCAACAAGTTTACAGAAAGCTCTTCTTGCACTTGCGGTAGTTTTGATTGCAGAAATGAACATTGATATGCGACACCTGCACAATTCACTAGTAGATGGATCGGTCCATAGCTGCGCCAGAGTTGTGCTACAGCAATATTCACAATAGCCGGTTTGGTTAAATCTAGGGACATGATTGTGGCTTCTACTCCCATCCGCTCGATTTCCTGGGCTACTTCAGCCAATTTCTGGCGATCGCGTGCAATCAATATCAACCGTTTAGCTCCTTGTTGGGCTAACTGTAGTGCGATCGCCCTACCAATACCGCGAGAAGCTCCAGTAATCAGAGCCACTTTACCTTGAATATTCATACTTTCGTCTCCAAATTCTATATCTACCGCAACCGTAGAAAGCAATTGTTTAATCTCTCTTTTAGCCTCTGTTTTAACCTCTGTGTTAACCGAGCATTCACCATCCGCCGCCAATACACACACTAGCAACTAAATCAAGTTAATGCAATATTTTTTAATAAGTATTTCTTAATTGGCTTAATGGACAAGTATATATATACAAGACATTTAATTAAATAAGTTTTTATAAATACTAACCGATCCCCATGGTGATCCCCTGACAATGGAAGATATATATTTCCAAAGTTGACGGAATTATTTAGAATTACAATCAATTACAATAATTTATGGAGATGCTCATCACGTTTTTAGGAGGATGAACATGGTTGAGCCACCCGATGCTGACTCATTGAATAAACCAACCGATGAACTTGTCACCAAATCCTCAAATGATTCTTGGATCAACCGGATGACAAGTTTCTGGGATAAGACCGTACTAGAGGTAACGCAATTGTTGCCGGTAAATCAAATAGGTGAGACGGTATTTCAATGGTTTAATGTCAGTGATACCCAAATTGCTGAGATTTTACAAAATATCCGCTCCCAATTACCAACGACAGAAGTATTGCTAATAGGTAAGCCCCAATCAGGGAAAAGTTCTATCGTGCGTGGATTGACAGGGATTTCATCTGAAATTGTCGGACAGGGATTTCGTCCTCACACACAACATACCCAGCGTTATGCTTATCCCGCCAACGATTTACCGTTATTTATTTTTACAGATACAGTCGGGCTGGGAGATGTAGGACATAATATAGAAATCATTGTTCAGGAATTGCTCAATGACTTACAGCGTGAGACTACTGGCGCGAAGATCCTGATTCTCACAGTCAAAATTAATGATTTCGCTACAGACACTCTGCGCCAAATAGCTGAACAGCTCAAGCAAAAATGTCCTAATATTCCTTGTTTGCTGGCGGTAACTTGTTTACATGAAGTTTACCCACCGACAATTTTGCAACATCCTGACTACCCTCCTGATTTCCCAGAAATCGGTCGGGCGTTTACAGCTATGCAACAGGCTTTTGATAAATTGTGCGATCGCTCAGTCTTGATTGATTTCACTTTAGAAGAGGACGCATATAATCCTGTATTTTATGGATTAAACGCTTTGGGAGATAATTTAGCAGAACTTCTCCCGGAAGCTGAAGCCAAAGCGATCTATCAATTATTAGATCGACAAGTTGAGGAAAAGTTGGGTAATCTCTATCGTGACGCAGGTAGACGTTATATGACGGGATTTGCGATCATCGCAGCCACATTAGCCGCAGTTCCTTTACCATTCGCTACTATGCCCACTTTGACTGCACTACAAGTATCAATGGTGGGATTATTGGGTAAATTATATGGACAAACGCTTACACCATCCCAAGCAGGAGGAGTCGTCAGTGCGATCGCTGGTGGTTTTATTGCGCAAGCTGTAGGACGGGAACTGATTAAGTTTTTACCAGGATTTGGCAGCTTAATTGCTGCATCTTGGGCGGGCGCATACACATGGGCTTTGGGTGAAAGCGCGTGCGTTTACTTTGGCGATTTGCTGGGAGGGAAAAAACCAGATCCCCAAAAAATCCAACTAGTCATGCGCACATCCTTTGCAGAAGCGAAGGAGCGGTTTAAAGCAAATTTCAAAGACTAGTAGGGGCGCAAGGCCTTGCGCCCCTACACGCACATTAACCACTGTTCAAATACCTAATTTTTTAAATAAAATATTATTTCTTTGTTTAGCATCCTTAATCAGCTTACTAAACGACAACACCTCCACATAAGTTTTTATTCCTGGTAAAAATCCAAAATATCCTTGACGATCTGGAGATTCAGTTAGACCAGCTAACCGAGAAAATCTTTGTATCTCCTCCGTTAAATCACAAACAATATAAGCGTAAAAAGGCGTATCTTCCCTCAGAGAGATTAATCTACCATCCTTATTTTTATGTTTACCAGACTTAATTTCTTCTATATAAGAACCAACTTGCATAATAGGATTCTCTTCAGCAGAGTATTTTTCACGCATTGGGCGTTTAAACTCAATTACGACAATAGAAGAATAAGGCTGATCCTCATCTGCTACGAAAGCAATAGGATTATTAAAAATTAACAGGTCAGGTCTATCTCTGCTTGCTGAATCTAAGTTTTCCAATTTATTAAACGATTGATCCGAGGAAAGGTAAGCATGATAGGAAAGCCTCTCGTCAATTATCCAAAGATTTTGCTGTTCAAAAACATTAATTTCGTCAGATGATGTCTTCATCGGAAAAACTATTTCGCGTATATCTTTCTCAAGACTAAACCTCCCATCTGAACCAATGCTTAAATTTTTTTCAAAAAGATTAATGATGATTTTTCTATGTACAACATATTCTGCTAACTTAGATATACCCAGCGAATTATATTGCTCAAGAAATTTATGATATTCCTTTTGGTATTCAGGAAACCGTTCAAAGTGTTCTAAAGGAGTCGCCAGTATTTCTTTTCCCATTTCCTTGAGATCTAACTCATAACTGGACATTATTTTATGTAATTCCAGTTCCAGTTTTTCTGGAGATAATCCTGGCTTTATAGATCGCAGTTTTTCTGGAGCATATTTTAATAGTGGACGATATTCAGGTCCATCATCTGAAATATAACTTTTAATTTCTTGCTCTTTCTGATTTCTAATAGTTTCGAGAAAAGGAAATAGTTCTTTTTCTATCAGAAGTAATGCAGTATTCCTGATTTCTTGTAAAGAAATATTTCGTAATTCTTCTATTGCGAAATCATCCGGTTCATCAGGTATATTAAAATTGATTCTTTCTGCATTTACCCGATGATCAAGATACGATCCAGAAAGATAAGCTAAATAGGTAAACGGTTTATTCTCTCCATCTCTAATTTTTCTATTCTTATGTAAATCAACTATGTACCTATCAAGATTTTCAGATACGACCTCTCTATGATTCGCACAATAGCATAATTTGTGATCTGAGGCTTCACTAGCATAAAATTTCAAGCTCTTTAAGTAAAAAATTTGCCCAGATAACTCAAATTCTTGCCAATCTAAATTGGGTTGTAAGTTTCCATTAAAATAATCATTGATATTACTTGAACGCCCTCCGTCAATTACTTCTATTGAAGGCGCTGTATTTAACAAAAAATATAAGATACAATGGTCAAGAATCTTTCGCGCAATAGCAATAGTATCTTGAGGGCATTTTATCTTATAAGGGTTTTGAAAACCAACTAGTTCTACACTTGTTTGTCGCTCAGTATTTGATGTCTCTACATTTTCAGTAAATTCTTCGTAAACTCCATTTTCAATATTGAAGCCAAATTTACGTTTATAATAATTACCAGATTCCTCGTAAATACTTGTAATAATAACGTTATTAAAAGCTTTCAACCACGAAAACCTGCCAATACCCTTTGCTCCCCTAGCAATCTTCCAAGGAGAATGAGCAGTTAGAAACGAGTTGTAGTTTTTATCGTTAAATCCTATACCATTATCTACTACTGTGAAACTTTCTATCGGCGCAATTCCATCCTGTCCTATTAAACCTTGTTGTCCATTTTCTCGCTGAATAAATATTTTTATAGATCCATTGCTGATTCCAATATCCTCAATAGCATGAATGGAATTAACCACAGCTTCAAACAGAGGTAGCAAAGCCTTGGAGTCAGGTAAATGTGTATTTCTAATCTGTCCACTTAAATTAATTCGCATAGAAAGTATAAAATTTTGATTAAGTACTAGATTTAATGAATTTACAAATCATTAAGCCAGAATTATATCAAATTTAAGATGATCGCGCATCCGATCGCCTCCAATACTATTTGGTTAAAGTCCAAAATCTGTTATGTGGTTGGTTGGGACGAAAAACGTATAAGCGAAGCGGCTTACCTGTTAGGTTACTCTTTGAGAAGCCGCTTCTTTGTCTTCCGGTATTGCTCAACCCAACCTACTTAACTAAAAAACGGACTTTATCCATATAGTAGAACACTACTAAAAAACTTGCTTAAATTTTCTGAACAAGCCTAAAGTTAATATTCCTCCAACTGCTGGAATTGCTGCTCCTCCTGAAACATCCCAAGGAATAGTTTGGAAGTTAGGATTACTCGCTGTTAATGTTGAAACACCAGTACCATCGCCAACATCAACAACCCCAATACCAACTGTGTAACTTCCTGTAGTGGTAAAAGTATAAGAAAAAGGACTACTTCCTGTTAAGAAAAAGACTGTATTATTTACTGGGTTGCTGTTATCACTAATAGTTGCAAATGCAGCGTCATTATCCGAAGTCGAGAAACTCCAGTTGAAACTTAAGATATCACCTGCATTTGCAGATGTAATATCGGTGATCGCCGAACCATCAACAGCATAATTAGGATAGGAAGCATTTGGCGGAGTTAGACTACCAGGAGTTACACCCAGAAAAGCTTCTAAAGAACCTGGTCCACCACCAGTTTGTACATTATTAGCCGCCGTAGTACCAGATTCAATTGTTGCTTGACTAGAAATAGAAGTAACATCACCGATTGTACTCCAAGTAGTAAAGTCAGTACTGAGAGCATAGGATGGACTCACAATGGTGAGAGCAGCGAGGTTCAATAAACTAGTAATACCTGCGCCGAGAAATAAGCGATTGATTTGCATAAACATCAAATTGTGACCTGTTAAAGAAAATAGAATTTATGGGCAAAATAGCCTCTTAATCGAGTCCGTAGTCCCTATGAGACTTAGTAATGATTCTTAGTTGCGCTAATTGCGCCAGATGTAAGATTGCAGAAAAACCGCAAATACATACAACTGTTATTAACCTTAAATTCTTAAGATTTTCGGTGTTGCATAATAGAGGGAGTTGTTAAAGGAATCTACCATGCAGTGTCCATACTGTGAGTCAAACAAAACACGGAAGAATGGCTTTAGACGAGGTAAACAAAATCACAAATGTACTAGCTGT
>Ga0116228_10000618_pt1 | contig 27436 bp, 25 predicted proteins | sample S1TSphfallax_2_FD_89694 | JGI IMG/M metagenome (GOLD analysis project Ga0116228, IMG submission 89694) | Host-associated microbial communities from peat moss isolated from Minnesota, USA - S1T2_Fc - Sphagnum fallax MG | ecosystem: Host-associated > Plants > Peat moss > Unclassified | place... | reverse complement strand
TCATTGGAATTTAATTAATTTGAATGAAATCGTTAGAAGACAAAACTCTTGAAAGTTTATCCAAAATGTGATACCAAAAATACCCATATTCATAAACTTTTAGTTTCATCATTTCATATGAGAATCAAACACCTCCAAAATCAATAAATATCAACTACCACTTGCCCAAACTTTTCCTTTAACCAATTTCAAAGCTCAAGCATAAACATTTGTGCAGTTCAACATAGACCTAAGCTAACTATTGTACCTACCTAACAATGTATTATTTAACATGCACAACATATATGTAACAATATCATGTTTACATTCCCTAAAAAAATTTGTAATTTTATAAGATATTTCTATTCAAAACATATGCAATGTTAAATTCAAAAAAAAAATCTCATTTGAAAATGAAAACACCCATCTCTACAACAAATGTTAATCAAACCAAAAGATAGATATGTGATGAGTCGTGTAATAACAAATTGTCCATTTTAAAAAAAAAAGATGGTTATTCAAATGATGCCTCCAATACTTGTGACATCATCCATTACTAGCATGAAGAACTTTAGTTGACAAAAGAAGACAAAAATATACTACTTGATCCAAACAAATGGCTATGTAACCAACACCTAGGAATGTTTATGTAAATCTTACATATTACTAAGTTACAATCCATCCATAGGACATAAACAACAAACTTATGTGATCATAAGAACAATAACTATAGTTGTAAGAAAATCCCTTCAACACATTTTCATCAAGTTCCCACTAGAGCAATCCACCATACCAGGAATGCAGAGTATTAGCCTAATCCCAATTTGAAAACATGGAAACAATGTTGTTCTTTTTTCAAATCTGCGGTGTAGTTACTAGGAGTGGCAAGAATCCCAACTCAAAATGTGAAACAAATGGTGACAATTGAATGTTTTGCTCATTAAAACACTTTGCCCACAGGCAGCCTTCTGACAACATCCTCTCTCAAAAAAGAAATTAAAACTGTTTAAACTTGGCAATTTGTTTTCAAAAAACAACATATTTTCATCAAGTTGGCAATTTTTTGCCCCAAGAAAATCAAAGCATGGAAACTTCTTAACACCAATGGCATGGTAGTTCCCAATTATATATTCTACCTTTTGAAAGTTGGTGGATACTAGTAGTGCGCAATAGTTTGGAGCTCAAAGTTTTGTATCTTAAAATTGGATTCTCTAAAATGACATCTTATATGACCAACAATTTGCAAAACATACAACTTGTCTTCATTCTTTTTTTTTCCCAATCTCATGGATCCGGATTGAGATGCAATTTTCTAATAGCCCGACATAGTAAGAGCCAAAGAATATCTAGCTTTGCACACACGGTAGAGCGACCCGTTTGGTGGACCATGAGGGGCATTCCTGAAAAAATAAAATAAAATAAAATGGGGTTTAGACCATCTCCACCAATAGTAGAAAAAGCTCTTGCACCTTATATTGGAGCAGTTAAATGATGTGAAACTGCTTTCTTAGCACTAAGTGTGCCTTGGGTAGTGGAAGGGGAAAACAATGCCCTAAAAATGACTTGTTTTTGATTGGTCAATCATAATGATTAGGCCAGGTGGTGAGACTGCAATAGAGTGTAATGCTCTCTCAGTTTTATACTCTGAGCTTGTTTTGTTGGAATGTGTGGGGGAGGGAAAATACAATATAACTATTTTGGACATGAAAGTAATGATACATGCAAAAATGGGCGAGCACGCTGGAGAGGCTCTTCGGTTTACACAGCCTCATACAGATGTGAGGTAGCTCTCTTTTTGAGGAGGCAATATTCATGTATGTAAAGTACCCTCCAAATACACAATGAAAATTTCTCCAAGTGCTTTACGTATTGTGGGTTCTACTAGTAGTGCAATTTGTGGAACCAATTTCTCGAAACAAAATACCATAAAAAAAGTTGCTCGCCACCTTGCTTAAAGTTTGATACTTTGGATGCCTTGATATGAGTATCACAATGTGACAGAATTGGAAAATTATGGATCAAGGCTTATTATGGTCTTCCAAGTGTAGCACAACATGAAAAATTCAGAACATTCTTGCTTTGGTTTTGTTGGATCCTTTCATTTGTGATTTCTGAGTTGATAAAATATTTGATTTCTTGGCCTTGCCTAACCAAGGCAAGGATATTGTGTTTAGATTCATTACATAGTATAATAGCTTAAGGGATTTTGACAAATTGGCCTCCCAAATTTGATGGTATCCTTTTTTTTCAGCCTTCAGGCCAATAGAAGGCCATAAAGTTCAGCATTTATTAGTACATGGGGCAGATTGAAAAGTTTTTTTCTAATGGTGACAATTTTTGAGAGCATAGTCAAAACAGCAGAAAACTAGCAGAAAAAAACCATAAACCCTAAACCCTAAACCCTAAGCCCTAAACCCTGCCCTAAACAATAGAAATGTGGTGAGACCTACTTTGTAATGGGATTCAACCTACTAGCAAGTGAACTTTGCGAGGATTTGGCTTTCTCCCTCCTTACGACCATGTTTTCCTCTCATCTCCACTTCCTCTGGCTTCTCTCCAAGCTGCCATGGTTTCTGCCGTTACTAGTTCTTGCGGCAAAAAATCCTTTGGATCCTGATTTTTGGTGCATAGAGATTGTGCGCAGTGCTTGCGGCCAACAGCACTTTGTTGTTGCTCAAGTTGTTTCGATTTTGGAAGTCGACGAGAATAATAGTCGGCGGCGCTTGGTTCAGTCTTTTGTAAGGAAAAACCGGAAATCTGCTGTCAAGTGCAGATCTGAGGACTTACTCCAAGGTACTCTCTCTTCTTTCATCCACCGTTTGTTCACTTCGTAACACAACACTGGCGCACAAGAGAGAACTAAATTTTTGGCTTCCTGGAGTAAGTATTCAACTGTTTTGAGGAAATGTAGAGAGCTGTGTTACATTCTTTTGAAAGCATTTGCATCATGTATTGGGCAACTGTGTATGGATGGAGCTATGGTTTTTATTCATGTTCAGATTGGGTATCTGAGTAGGCAACACGCATGGAACAATTCCAAGATCCTGAGGAAGCCCAGAGGAAAGTCCAGGTCATTGTTACATTGGTCCAGGAGGGTGCAAAAGCCAGCAAGATAAATAGATGTCAGTGTGAGCGGTTGGCGAACATGTACTGCAAGATCTGTGCTTATTTTAGGGAGTTAGTGATGTTGGATGATCCAAAGCATGTACTCTTGTTACCCTTACTGGGTGAGATTATGCGAATCCTTGAGAGGGGAAAGGACCTGGTCTTGCAATATTCAAGTGCACAATGGTTTGAACTGGCAGTGACCTGGGGAGATAATCAGGAGGCCTTTAATGAGATCCATTTGTCACTCGAAACTAACATTGAAACATTGCAAAAGAAAATTTTACTAAATTCAACTCATTTACAGCTTCCCAGTTGGATTCATGACCCAACTTTGGAAGCAATAAATCGAGAGAGTGATGCAACAGTGGATCATGACAAGATGCTGGAAACATTGGCAGAGTTACAAAAGAATCTGCCCATGGCGATCGCTAAGCTCAAGGGAACAGTATCATGGGGAAACAACCTCCCTCTCAATATGCAAGTTGATAGAAGTGAAATCATGCTTGGGAAACAGATTGGAAAAGGAGCTTATGGGTTGGTGCATGAGGCATCCTGGCTTGGATGTAAATTCGCCGTCAAAATCATAGCAGCATCTAATACCATTGCATTGCAGCATGAGGTGGGGATCCTTGCACAACTTAGGCATCCACACATTGTGCAGCTAGTAGGCTTTTCTGTGGATAAGGGTAAGGGTAAGGGTAAGGGTCGAGGAAGCATGATTCTTATGGAGCTAATGGATGGAGATTTGCGTCAGCTCATTGAGGATCGAGTTAGATCCACTCCTCAGGTCCCACCCTTTCCCCATTATGACACCGTACATGTCATTTCTCAAATTGCAGCTGGCATGGCATACCTACACAAGAAGCTAGTTTTCCATGGAGACCTCAAAGCCTCCAATGTGCTTTTCAACCATCGTGGTGGCCACATTGAAGCTAAAATTACGGACTTTGGGGTGTCACAATCTGTACAGCTCACCAAGCTTTCTGATACAATCATAGACATTGATGGTTATTCAAGTGGTTCTATATATTCAACGACATCATTGACTGGAAAAGTTGGGACAACTGGTTGGAGAGCACCAGAAGTGTCTGGTATACAAGTGAGTATAGCAATCAAATATAAAGTTGGTTATTTTGGGGAAGGGGCTTGTGGAGATTGAGCTATGTTCAAGGTTTTTAGTGTAGGGTAAGGCCCCAGGGTGGGGTCATTCCTGAAATAAGTGGCCAAGGAGGAGGTGGTAGCTGAGTCCAGCCCTGCATTTTCAAGAATGTACCCCACCCTTGAGCCTTACCATCATAAAACATGAGGCAAACATTATCATGAGCCTAAACATATGTAGATCATGAGGCAGTGGGAGTGGGAATCAGCTCACACCTACTATTTAGGACCAGAAGACCTCTTACTTCTACTAAATAGGTGTCAGAGGCCTCTTCTAATGTAAGTTGCCCTCCAAATCTAGTGCTTTACTAAATGAGAATAAAGTTTCCTTTCATTTAATTGGAAACTTTGATGCTATTTGAAGCTAGTGTGAGTCAGAACTCAGAACCTCTTCCCTACCCTATAGTACTGCCTTCTTTAGAATCTGATTACACCCATCTTTGTAATGCTCAGAATATGGCCTTTCCAAAACCTATAATCAACTCAGGGTACTTTAGTGTCTTAAATAGCTTGTATTTGGACAAGGTGATTGTGAGTGGTGCTTTCATACAAAGATGCTCTTAATAAATAGGCCCAAATATGTATTAATTGAGTTCATCTACCAATGGATGATCATCTTTCTTGACCTCCTAAAAACCATAACAGCGATTCTATGATAGATGGAGATCCATTGTCGCTTTTAATCAGTAGTAAAAAAAAAAAATTTAAGCTCAACAACTTGGAATAAATACAGCAACATCTCATGAGGGGTTTGTTGACTATTGTGTTTGCACCAGATTAAAAAAGGGGAGATGTCATCGGCAGAACCAAGATATTCAGCCAAAGCAGATGTATATAGTTTTGCAATGACGTGTTATGAGATCCTCACAGGCAACCCTCCGTTTCACAACTTACCACGAATGTCAATTGATGAAATGGCAATGAAAGGTAAGAGGCCTGAATTGCCTATTCACATGGATAAGACGTTATCGAGCCTCATCCAAAGGTGTTGGCACACTGATGCTGGAAAAAGGCCTACATTTGCAGATATTTGCAGCAGTCTGCGCAAAATAATGGTTTCATACAACCCTTCCTTTCATCCATCTTCATCATCCAATCCCTCGCTTCGTCCATCTTCAAGCCTCTGCACAATTAGCTAATCAGTCTAACTTCTTAACTATACCTAGTTGAAGTTATCTCCAACCTAGTTGAAAGGTATCCATTAGAGGTTTATCAATCCTATATGGATAGTTCTTATCCAAGTGACTTTCATGTTTTCTAGGTTTGGCTCATACTTCCAAATTCGAGAGCTGTAGTCTAGAAGATGTATTTGAGCAAAGGTTTAGGTTACCATTAGAGTCATAATTCAACAATAAATACATTCCTTTTGCTACACTATGGTCTGCAACCCAAACAATTTCTATGGGTTTCTTTATCAACCTATCAGTATTACTGAACTAATTGGTGTAGACATGGAAAATTCTTGGGATTTTAAACATAGAAGTAAATGTGATGATGGGTGGAATGATTAAAATCAAGAGAAGATGCTATCACCAGTAGCATCAAACATGTAGCTAAGCACCCAGCACAAATTCAGAGCCCAGTCACACTCTCTGGATCTCTATTACAACACCTGGTTTCACTTTCATAGATCCAAAACATTTGAAGACTACTCTCAGCAGTGCCCTGGTTATCTACTGTGTAGCTTATACCATTTCGTGCACCATTAGGCTGCATGAGCCCTCAACAGCTAAATCAGCTTGCATTCCTTGCCCACTTCTTAACCCACTGGACTCCCTCTGTCCACATAATCAGTGGGAATAGATGAGAGTGTAAGAGAATAGGTTGTAGAAGAAGTCTACAATGGGCTCTGAAAAATTAGCTCGTACAAAGTAAGGAACAGGCACATCTTTTATCCATCTTGGTTGAGATAACAAGCTCCACAGCAGATTCCTTCAATGTGAGATCCCAATATAGGTCAGTCCTCTGCCTGACAAGGATCCACCTCTAAACAAGACTAATTGACCCATCAACCCAACTTAAAGCCTATTGAGAAGGATGAGAGATCCAGATTCCACTCATAAGCAGCAGGTCACAACCCATACCCTAACTGGTGTGCAAAACATGAGAAGATCTGGGAAGACTTTATAAAGTTGGATCTATGGGCAAATTTATTTTCGATAGCCTTCAATGGATGATAGCAAGTTGCCACCAGAACCCCCATGGACTCCCACCTCCTTTCATGGCAAGCATCAGGTTAATACATTTTGCAATGTCTACCTTTAAGTCCTCACAATCAAGGGCAATCTGTAAATCATAATCACTGATCTCTGCACTCAGAACAAACTCTTCCTCTTCGTCTTGCTCTGGCTTCAAAAGACCCAGCAAGTCTGACTCCAGCATAAAGAGAAAATAGTGCATGTTCACATGAGATGCACCCCCTCAGCACAAGCATATGTCCTTAGCTACACATCATGTGGGTTCTAAATAAAGACCGAGGAAGATTGGGCACCAATAAATGACCAATTTTCTACAGTGCAGCTGCATCACTCTGGCTACCAATGACATGGTGACCACCAAAAGCTGTTCTCACCAGAGTAAATGATTAAACTTCTGTAACCATTCAAGACTACACTTCTTCACTGTGAATGGTAAAAGCCCACCTTTGTTTCCATTTGACATTTGCTATTGCAGGATACACACCTACCTGGAAATCACTCACAAATAATATCTCTGGGCGTGTTTGTGCAGGGAGAAAATCAGAGCATGCACACTCCTTGATTTTCTTGCCATTAGAGTAGTCTCAATGAGTTCTTTGGTTGGAATAACTGGTACAAGGGATCCAAACAAACCATACATGGAATCATGAACATTGGAGCCATAAATCAGCCATAGCCCCTCCCTGCTCAGGACATTTGCAGCCCTGGGATATGAGTTCTGTCTGAAATCGAGTTGCATCATTCAGCAGGGTGACAGTTGGTGCACAAGGGAATGAGAATGAGCGAAGGAGCTTTATCTCTGGTAGCTTCAAATTGGCACCTTTGTCATGATAGAGAAGCAAAAAGCAATAATGAAATGGGTCGTGAAGTACCACGTTTGTGTCATCATTCTGGTTCTCCTCTAATATCTCATCCTGTCATCAAATACGGGTATTTCCTGCAAAACCAACCAAGAATATCCCCTTTCTGGAGGTGAAGACTTGTGTTCCAGTCAAAACCAAAGAAAAACACCACGTATCACACATGTTTGATATAGTAGGATCAACACATACCTCTGAATTGGAAATGATCAGTGCAGAATTAACTAAGACATTTGTGGAAACATGTTATATCCTATGATAGAATGCGGTGGTTGAAAGATTAGATGAGCCTTCAGGCTGGATGTAAAATTGAATAAAATATATGCTCTTAAAGAATGAAGAACATTGCTCTCTGGATCACCTGATTGAATTCTGGAATTTGTGGACGTTATATGGGTGATGGGTTTTCAGGTGCATCAACAAGTTCCATTGTATGTCGGCAGTACTGAAGAGGTAGAGAAGCTTGAGCAATACTTGGCATATTTATACAAACATCAGAAGAGAAACTGCAAAGAGGATTTTTCTTAACTCCGAATCCCATTTTCTCTCTCACTCATCTCTACCTTTGCATGTCAATTCACAGTGAAACCCTGTGTTGGAATATTCTTTGCAAATGTGGATGGGTTCAGCCAAGGATGGATGGGTCCATCCTTGTAAATGTCCTAAAAGGAGAAGTGTCAACAACATCCAGTGTTATCACTAATAGATGACGCCTACCATCAGTCCAAGCAGATATATAGACTTGGTGATGATGAATTGCAGGTGTTTGCTGACTTTCGAGTAGACAACAAATAAGGGATATGCCATGCCGCCTTGTGGAGGAAAAAACAAAACCAGAATTTCCAAATCAGAGATAAATGGTTTGAAACTGCAACTAGAAATCGCCCTCAACATGTCTCAGGTGGGTAGCAACTTATAACATTTTGCAGCTGCTTCATCTTGTGTAATGAATGTACAGGATGTATAATTGCACGAATAAGCTACAATTCCTGCACAGCTTAATTTTTCTGGGACTTTCGGAAAAAAATTTCAGCGAACCAAATTGGAATTCATTGGTGGGGGCCGCGCGAACGCGGGCAACCCGCTGCCACAATTTACGACGTGCATGCCCCCATTAGGAAGATGCTAGTGCCGCTAACTCCGTAGTGCTGTGGAGAAGACGTCCCTAGGCCATTGGCCATCATGACCAGCGATCGACCCTGCCCAGATAAGTATGTGTTGCTGGTTCTCTCGCCCTATTTATATGCTTTCCTCCCGCACGCCGCGCCAAAGCTTGTGGGACAATATCTCCCTCCCCATCTCCCATCTCCGCTCCCCTGCCGTCCCTGTCCACGCTGCATGCACATATCTCTTTGAGAAGGAGAACAAGATGGTGGGAGATTTGTATCACACTGTTGGAGCTGCAGCTGGTGATGGATTGTAATGATGGAAATTGGGAGTTGGGTTCCACGTATTGATGGAATGGTAATCGAATTTTGCACGGTATTATTTGCAGCCTTCTGCACGCATAGGAACAAGATTGGATTTCTGTAACAAGATTTAGGTGGAGAGACAAAGAAGCCATGTTAATTAGTTAGTTAGTTTCTTTTTCCGAGCATGGAGAAGGTGGTGGAATGTGTGGCTGGTCTAATGGACCTTCTGTTGCTTGCTTCTGGGTATCAAAGGAATGGCCTTTCCATGGTTTGGACCGCGGAGGATTTGCTTGGAGTCTTTTCTTTAGCTTCCTTTCTAGAAAAGGTAAGTAAGGATCGCTCATAGCTGCACACAAAAGTCAGTTCTCCCTCCTGTTGTGTGTTTGTTTGCGGCAACGGAACTTCAAGCTTTTTGGAGCCTTTAGTCCCTCGTCAGTCAATTCTCTTCAGTTCCAGCGATTATATCGTCTATGATGATTGAGGAAGTCTCTCTAAGGCACCATACCCTTATAAATATGCGGTGCCTTCCAAGTCATTTTGATATGGTGGTTCAAAGCACCATTGCCTGACACAGATCTAAAGAGCTGCCTAGAAACTTCCATTTGGACATCTGATGTGCCTTCGTTGAGGTATATCGCTCAGGAAGAAACACCCAGTCTAAACTAATTTGTAATTTGTTTCCACATTATGGTAGGTGGACTCCTTTTCAGGTGTTGAAAGCTCTAGTTCATACAGTAGTCCCCCATCCCCCAGCGCACCATTTTTGGCATCATGTTGGCTTCAAGCTGTTGCACCGAACTCCAGCTGACCTATATCTGGATCCCAACCTTCTGTTTATATACTTTCTGCAATTTTATTTGGTCAAGCTGGGCTGTTGATGAACTCTTGAGAGAATTTTTCAAGGATCTATATCACCTTTTTGTACTGAGTTTTATCATACTCCCATTGAGATTCAGTGTATGGGCAGGGTGTTTCAAAAACCAAAATGCTCACTGGACCTATAAGTCTAAAGCAAACTGAAGTGGTGACACAGGACAGAGAACCCCATAAGCTCAAAAGTGAATCATAATGTGACTGAAAAATGGGCCCAGATTGCAATGACATATGTAATGGCATCAACCACCATTTGCAATTTGCAAACAAGTGTCTGCAAGCTTGATATTTAATGCAAGCAAGGTGAAATGGACTGAAGTTTTTGAGAGTCATTGCAGTTGCTCGCTCCCATGGGTACCACAAGCAACGTGCATAGCAACATCAGCGAAAATTGCTGTGAGTACTTTCAGCGTCATCACCAGAATTGTAAACCCAAGAATTGAAAAGTAGGCTGGATTTTGTTTTGTGTAAGGTCTAATTGTGCCACAAAGGTGTAGTAGTCCTGTGGATTTTCAGATCCGAGGTGAGCAGAATCATGATGTGTGATGCTTGCACTGGAGTAGAGCTAACATTTTGTGTTGATTCTTGCTTCTTCTGTATAATATTAACTTTATTCATTTGAGTTATGTCCATGTATAGTTAGAATGTCCACCATGTTGAGCATTTGATTGAAATTACACCCAGATTTGCATCAAAATAATTTTGTGTTCAAATTACGTAGTAGTATTTTGCAAAACTTATGGAACAATCCTAAGACATTCCAGGCGAGACCTACGACATTTCCAGGCCAGGCTAGAATTGCAACCACCCCCAATTGTAACTTTTTGTTCTGGACTAGGGTTAGGGTTGGGGTTTGTGGGTGGCTAATAGGAATGCGACACGTAGTCGTCGTCGTCTCTCTCCTTTGCACTTTGTTGCTTGCTTCACGAGTCCTTCCTTGCACGCTGTGCACGCGCCGCGTGCGCATTCCTTTTTGTGTCCGTGATTATTCCGGGCTTTTTCTTTCGGTTCAGATTACTCCGATTTCATTTGCTTCCAGTGCGACGATATTTATATTTTGATTTGCGATTTTTTTGGTGGTTTTTTTTCGTTTTTTTTGGTGGTGTTTTTTTGCTTGTTTTTGGGAGATCTGTAAAACCATTGAAGAAAAGCTTCGCTGATCGGGTTTTCCTTGCACGAGTTCTTTTTACCTTGCGGAGGAGCCTCGTTCTGTGATTTGTTTCCTCTCGATTTCGTCTCGTGTTAGCTTGCTGCGATTTTGAAGGTGCGGGGTTTGTTGCGGGTTTGGCGGTTGAGAGGTTTGAAGAATTCCGTTCATCACTGCGGGTGCTGTGGCGAGGGTCCGGCGTGCTGAGAGTTGCATGGAGATGGACACGAAGAGATGAGAATCGGAGCTAGTTGTGGCGGCCTGGTGCTCGGATCCGAGTATACAGTTTGTTGTGGGGGCAATGGACAAGCAATCGCTCTTGGCGCTTTTCTCAGGGGCTGCGAATTCTGACTGGTCTCTCGAAGAAGACGTGCAGGTATTTCTTCACCCCGGCCCCCGAAACATCTCCTCCTTTGTCCGATTCTACAAGGCCTACTCGTGTGTTACTCGGAGTTGCCTTAATGTTTCGGCGATGTCTCACAAAACCCTTGATCTCGGAATTGTGGATGATTAGTTATTATGTTGATCCCTTGCGTGGTTGTTGTGAATAGCATCTGGTGACAGCCGGCTTGCAACTCCACAATTGATTTGCACATTTGGTACGAGACCTATGCACTGAGGGTGATTGCATCAGTCTTGATGGTAACCCTAATTTTGGGGGCTGGATTCCAGCTGATCTGCCTGTTTGTGTATAAGCCCTACATATTGGAGGAGGCAATGTTTTCACCACTGAGATCCTAGTGATGGCAAAAGAAGAACCAGAAATTAACATTGCATCCTGTTCCCCAGCTGCGAAAGTGGCTTGAGGATTTTGCAGAGGAGCTGAAAAGGAGGACAGAGACTGTGGCAAGAGATGTCCAACAATTGGTGGAGCAGACCAGTGTTGTGGAGCTCAACCTCCTAAACACCTTGAACAGTCTCCAAGTCCTCTCTGCAACTCAATTCTTTGAGAATGTAAGTAGAGGCAAAATGTTAAAGAATCTCTTGCTGGTGTTTCTCTGGATTTGTTGTATAGCTCTGTCAATGGACGTCCTGGTTGCAGGGTTTGCTTTTGCTTTGCTCTGAACAGCTGCACATTTTGGTCCTATAAAAAGCTTAGAGATGTCGTGGCGAGTTGTGTGAACTCAATGTGTGATATTGTGGGTGGTGCAGCGTGTTTCTGAGGAGGATGAGACATCAGAAGCAAACAGAAAGGAGCCACAGATCAGCAAGCAGCGCGCAGAGGATTATGAAGGTGATATCCTTCCTCGCTATAAGGAGGCAGTATTAACAGCATGGAGGGCTTTTGAAGGGCTTGGTGGCAGGAAGGTGAAGCGCCTATCAGCTGCAGAGCGTCAGATTTCTTATGCAAGGGTACACTCATACCCTTGTTCAAATTGAGCTTTAATGTTGCTATGGCCTTCTATAGCATGCTGCACTCAAACCAAGAGGAAAGTCTTACATCAAGTTTTAGAGGTTTCCACAATATCCATGCTCATGTAATGGTCTTTGTGCAGAATGAAATGGAAAATGTGCAGCAGCATTGGAAACTCCCCTTTATCATAGGAACAGAGGAGTTTGCACGGGACTCTGAATGTGGTCTTGCAGGTATAAAGAAATGGTTTCTTGTACTCTTTCAAGAATTCCTGTTTTTGGTTCAACACCTGAACTCAAGATTGTTGATGGCAGTTGCTCACATGTCACAGCTTTTGGGTTTGCTGATGTATGAATGTTATGTTACAATTTGTGGCAGATTTTACATTTGTAGGTGCGTATTCACGCTCAGGAACTCCAGAAAGTGACAGTGACACAGAGAGAGATGAAGCACAAATGGCAGCAGAGATGGTGGGTACGGGCATTTTATCAGAAGGAGAGTGGTCCGCAATAGAAAGTGAGGGCTCAGCCCATCAGGTACCTACTATCTGCCAATCATACTCAATGAATGGCCTATTTGTTCATAAGAGAAAATGAACTGATATATTGGTGATAATGTGCAGGGAGGAGTGCTAGAGCCTGCAGTTTCAGCTGCCCTGGACTTCAGGGCAATGTTAGAGGCTGCCTTGCGTGGGCCGTCATTGCCATGTATATACACCATACTATTCTACAACATACTCTCTGTATTGTTTGTCAGAGACTATCAATGGAAAGTGTCAAGATGCTGAATACTCCAGTAAGCTTACAAAACAGCAGGCAAGTTAGGGTTCAAGTATCAATGAAGACAAAGATCTCCTGTAACTCATTACTGTCATGGTCATCGTGACATTTGCTTCACCTACTGCAGATGAGGATGGAATGCTTCCAAGCCAGGAAAATCCATATGGTCAATACAGCTATGTTGACAATGCTCCAACATTTTCTGCAAATAAAAGAACAAGTAACTCTCCCAGGTATGAACAGCTTTCTTCGTGCTTTCTCCCATTTGAACCGGGACACACAATCAAATCATTGTACTAGGGTAGTTGAAGAAAGACTGAACTGGTTTAGTGGTACCAAGATAAGGATGCACTGCTTAAACTGGGAGGTGTGAAGTTTTTTGGCAGGACCAGATCTGAATCAGGGGAGAACAAAACTGATTGGGACCTACCAGGTGAAGCTGGTCAAGTTCTGCCATATCCTGACCCTCACACAGATGGGTCCCATTTGGAGAACTACATGAGTTATCAGACTCCAGATTTAGACCTAAAAATCTCAGGGGAAACAGATTTGGGCGACTCAATTCTTAAAACTCCTCAAGATGAGGTAGCTGTTCTCAACTTCCTCAAGTGCTTTGTTCTTTAAGGTGCTGAATGATATGGCCTCTATTTTTGTTTTTCTTTAAACTACTCGTTTCCACCAGGGCTTCTAGTACTGAAGCCTTACAAGATCCTAAAGAGTGTATTGTTTTGTGCATGAGTTCTTCTCATGTGGTGTTTGTCACTTGATCAGCCATCAAGCCCTCCGGCATATGCTCCTGCTTATGATGATCTCTCAAAGCTAGCTGCTCTGGTAAACTCTACTGTGTCTAAAGCCCATCAACAAGATCCTGGGCCTTCAACTCTGCCAAACCAGTCATCAATCCACTCAGGTTCTTCTCAGCAGGAATGGGTAAGCAGGTCTTTGTTGCGGCCCCAGGCCCCACCAAGCTCAAGAAATGTGTCTCAAGCTTCCAAGAGCATCTCAGCTCAAATTACATCTATGCCCAGCCTTTCTCTTGGGTTATTTGATCATGATTCCAGTGACTCACAATCCATCTCAGTGCAATACCAGTCACAATCAGGACCCATGGGAGATCTTGCACCTATACCCACAATACCAGATGAGCTTTATCAAGCCTCCCATGTAGCTAAATCTCTGTTCCAGGAGCAACCAAGCAGCAGTGATTCAGGTGTCAGCAAAAGTGCGCAGATGGAGACTGCACCAGCCAAGCAGAGCAGTCAGATGTCGATGGAGGAGGATCTCCCAGGAGGTCAACTTGTGACCAGTTCTAATCAGAAGGGTGCTTTTGCAAGATCCAATATGATGGATCGACAGGGCAGTCTGATCAAACAGAATGGGTCCTCCACCAGTAAAGCTTCTTTTCTCCCAAGACCAAGAACAGAAAGGACTTTGCCATTCAAGGGTGGTTTGTTTGATGAGGATGATGAGAGTGAAGATGAAGCAGTCAATGTTTTTGGTCAAAGGAACACTGTGGGTAAACAAAAGCTCGTCAGCAATCTTTATCAAAGGGAATCTATGCAGCGTCCAACAAGTAGTAGTAATAGTAGTAGGGACAAGAAAGGGTTGTTCGATGATGTTGATGAAAGTCAACCAGGACATGGAAGTGTACCTGCATTAAATGCTGGGGAATTTGAACCCTATGTAACCAGGGATCCTCTCTCATCATCTCCTGCTGTTCAGGGTGGGCATGAATCCCCTCCAAGGTCACAAGAGACTGTTTCTGACTTTGCAGATGGTCAAGCCAATATCATGTTGCCAAGGGAAATTGCTCTAGAGAGTGAAACTCATATGGCTCCTGAGCAACTTAGTGCCCCTTCCAGAAATTTGTCTAGTTTTGAATACTCAAAAAGAATTGATATGGCTCGTACCTTAGCTAAAGCAGCCAGCTTGAGAGGAGTTATGCTTCAAGGTGGCAGGCCACCTTCTCCACCAACCAGATCAAGGGACTCTTCTTCAGTCTTTAATGAAATGGGTGCCAATTCACAGCATAATAGGTATGGAGAAGGGAGAGGTGCAGTGGAAGATTTGCAGCAGGATGTCAACATAGGGTCTCTGAGTGCTAGTGGAAGTCTAGCACAATCATTGGTTAGTCCAGGAGAATTCCCACCAGATGCAAACCAAATAGCCAAATTGGTGGGTGAAGGTTCGATAGCCAGTCAGACAATAGTGGGTGAAAAGTATGTCAAAGAGGGTTTGGAAGGGAGCCATTCTCATTTGCTGGTTGCTGCTGTAACAGCCAATAGAGCTCCCATTGATTCAGACTTGGACGATGACACTTCAATTTCATGGTCAAACTCAGGTAGTGAAGGGCCTGAGGAGGGTAGTGATGAAAGCCTCTCTAAGCAAGCAGGAGGGCAGGTTAGCACCATAACCGAATTGAGTGGCAAGTTGTAGCATGTTTGAGTGAAAAACCACAGGCCTAAGCATTGCACAAATTACTATGAAGCATTTAGAGTGATGAGAATAATGCGTTTCTTTGGAGGATGTTGGTCTTTCTTTGATCTTTGTCGTTCCATTTTGATGTCCTTGCAACTGAAAATAGCAGTCTCTGGATGTGCAAGGCAATGATTTGTCATTGGAGTTTGTCTCTGCAGATAAGCACATTGCGTATCCCTACAGATATCAGGGATGGAGATGCTCAACAGCAATCTGATCTATCTGGAGGGGCTGCTAGTGTGGAAGAAGATCTAGTGCCCCCACCTGATAACTCTGGCACAAACTATACCAGAGACTCTGGGTCTGAAGTGGCTCTTCCGGAGAAGAAAGTGCAGGGTCTACTTAGCAAAGACACCAGGTCTGCATCTCAACCTGTTGAAGATAACATGTAATGCTATGACACTAGGAGAACTAATATTGTATACTTCAAGATTTGAAGCATCCAATTAGGAGCTTTCATCTTGTTTTTAGACTCAACAATTTGCTTATTTTGAGTTTTGTAGGAGCAGCAATTTGATCAGTGCATCCACTGGGCCTGGTACCTCACCTGTCATATCTCCACAAGAATCAAGAGCTTTCTCTCCAACGAACACCAACAGGGGCCCATCATTAGACCACTTTCTTGGATCAAGTGTCAGTGCTTCTGCTAGGGCGAGCAGTGCACAAAGTTTTCAAAACATAGATGAAGGTTGGTGCTTTAAAGATTTAGGTTGAACTTTTTCTACTGCTCAACAATTTTTGCTATTACACAAGTAGGCAAGGATTAACAAGCAAGCGGATGACTTCTCATGAACTTAAGTCTTTGGGGTGATGTCTCTTTCCCTTAGGTATAACATCAATAGGGTTGTGTTTGCAGGAAGAAGGCTGTCTGCAAGGTAGTCAATGATTGGAGCTGAATTGTGGGCATTGATGTGTTTACCAGATTTGGCACAGATTCACAAACCTTCATCCTACCATGAAGGAGGACATGACATTGAAGATTCTTCCCACACTGAAATGGAACCAAGTGATATCAACAGTAGCTTGGGTTCAATAAATAGTGGATATTCAAATTCGGCATCTGTAGGCTCAAGAATCCTGTTTCAAGGTGGTGGAAAGGTTGACAAGGTCCTCACTCCAGGTTAGGACATTTTCTCCCATGTCAAGATTAGTGATTTTGTAGACTGTTACCTCTATGCTTGAATAGCAGTCAGTACTGGTGACTCCCCCTACCTCTTCTCTAGACTAACATGATAGGAAGGCTACTGATAGGAATAGCTTTGTGCATCCTCCAGACAAGATGTCTGGTAACTGAGTGTGACTGTATCTCTTAGTGCTCCTGCATCCTTTTTTAAGGTGGACTTGCTCAAATGTACAAACTGCTGTAACCGGGGAGATATGATCGATCTTACCCCAAGGGGCTGGAAGGGCCTTGGTTTCCACACTTTTGAATGCCTGGATCACCTACTGTCCTGCACTATTGCTAGATCAATTATCACAGGTGGCATTTAGCATGACCTAGCAGTGAATTGAGCCCATGGTCATCTGCAAGGTGGTCACTTGTCCTAGCTATTAGGCTATCAGTGTGATGCTTGACTGAAACAGCAGTAACTCAAAGGATACATATAACTGAGACATGTGCACAGCTGCCTCTGACATTGAGCTGCTTCTGCAGTATTCAGATCCTCTCTAGTAGTTAGCACAGGAACTGATTAGAAGTTGGGGCAGGTGGCTAAATGACCACCAGGTTGGGCAACTGAAGCAGTTGTGCTTTTTTTGATCTGCAGTGGAAAGTACACCCACAATTGCAGCACGGAGGTTCAAGTCTCTCTTTGAAGATGACGGTGATGAGGAGGAAATTTTCCTTCCTCACCTGCAACCATCTCGAACTCTCAAAGGGACAGTAACAGATGTGAGAGAAGGTAAGGTCCAAGACTTGGCTTCAAATGAAAGCATGTACAGAGGAGGACATAGAAGTCTGGGAAATCCACTGCATACTTCTAGAAACACAATGGTTGAAAGGGTTGCAAGAAGACCCATGATTATTGATAGCCAGGTACAAGCAGCAAGTTTGGAGAATTTTGATGAGAAGCCTATAAATCCACTTGGTCCAGATGTGTCTCCACAGTTCCAGGAATGGATGAAAAGGGAGACTTTGCCATTTGCAAGCAATCAGCAAAAATCAGGTCAAGGTATTTCCCTCCTTACAAGCACTACAGAGGATATCAAGACGCGTTATATGATATCAACAGACCTCAAGAAGAGCGAATCATTATCATCTCCTGCAAGTGCAGTCCAAGTGCCTTCTAAATCAACATCAGCACTCTTTTTTGGGGATGACAATGATGAAGGGGAAGACGCATTATTTGGACCCTTAGGTGGTCAATCAAGCAAGAGAACAGAACACAAATCTGCTTCACTCCTTGGAATTGAGGGCTCATCAAGAAGTGAGGATTTCGTGAAAAGCCCTATCATACTGGGGAGTGTGCCAAGCAGTTCATCCACCACTGTATTTGGGAAAGCATTGAGGAGGTCACTCTTTGATGATGCTGGCAATCACCCTTCCTAACCCTTCCTAGCCATTCTTTCTTTTGTGCAGGAATAGTCCTATTGTTTTCTCAGCCACAGGATCTCAGTAGTTTGTGGCTGATTTGAGTGTATAGTAGCAGCGATGGTGAATTCTTGCACCATGCTTTGACCAGTTTGGTTCAACTTTTGAGCATGATTATGATCGAATAATCCTAGTGCTTGCACACTGGACACTTGTGGCAGAGACCCTCAGTGGAGCATATCCATTTGCAGCTTCTGATGATCAAATACAAATGAGCTGTTCTCTCAGTGCCAAAACTAAGAAAAGAGTAGAAGGGTGAAATGTTCTACTACATGGCTACATGGCTGCTCTGCCTTGAGTTGATTACCAAAATTGTTGGATGCGGACCTCCAATTAAGAGCAAGTTTGGAGGTCAGGCCCCTTCTAGAATGTTTCAAATGGGGTACTTTGCATGTTGTGCAGAACCACCCATGTGGGACTGTTGCATAGAGAGAATAAGAATTTTTTCATAGACCACAAACTTGGTTGGTGCATTACATTAGGTACGTGTGATAGGTAAGTAGGCATTGAATGTAAGTGGTTACTAGAAGGTAGTTAAGCTAGGTGAAGCACTTGGTGGGTACTAAGTAGGTAGATGCATGTGGATGGTTAGTACATAGCTAGCTACCACTGTGGTTGGCTATGGGACAGGAATACAATTCACCATCTATCGTGCGAAGTGCAATTGTGAGTGCCGGTTCACTCTAAGCTGAATGCAGCCTGCTCCCAACACAAACAGACTGAGTGCATCTACACCCACACCCTCTATTTGGGATTCTACCATTGTTTACAACATCCACTATTGAGTCCAATTCTTCATAACCCCGACGAGAACCAACAGCTAGGTAACTGCCAGTTCAATTTTGGTTTTACTTCCTGTACAAAATGTTGTGCACAAGCCATCATATTGTTGTTGCTGCTGGAGATGCTCAGTTACAGCCTACCTCACAACTTGTAGGACCTTATTCAGCCATCATATTGCCTAGGTGCATGTATATATTAGTGTCATGTGGTTATTTGATTTTTTTTACTGCCTCTCATTCCAGATTTGTGAAATTTTGAAAATCAAAAATCCTGTCGGGTTCTGCTATTTTCCAATTTCAAACATGAAGGTTGCTCATAGGACTGATTATCTCTTAACCAAAAGTACGAGGATTATATATAATCATTCATTAGTCTAAAGAATGTTGTGATATTGCATATTTCTGACAATTATTAATTGGTTTTTTTAATTAGCAAGCAATTTGCAGTGTTTGCATTGTTAAAACAGTCATCTATCCACGCATATGCATAAACACAACATGAAACTCAAATTGACAGAAAATCTTGCGATAACATGGTGAATAGAGAAATCAGACCAAAACAAAATCCCATGACCAAGGCATAAACACAACATGACCCATGCATTAATAGAAAGTCTTTCCTAGCAGAGTATGGTGAAAAGAGAAATAAACCCCCAAAAAAAACAACCACCCATGCATGAACACAACATCAGGAACTCTGTGTTCATAGTAAGTCTTTCTTAGCATAGCATGGCACAAAGAGAAATTGCACCAAATCAAAATACCATGATTGCTACTGATTTCAAAGGTGAGAGAATCACAAATAAGTTCCAAGAAAACCAAGGCTCAACAATGATTGGTAGGATGTTAAAAACCTCCTATTCTAGCAAACAAAAATACTTGATAGTCCATTCCTTGTTTAGCAAATTTCACACTTTGTAGATTTGTCCACCTTCCAACCATAGCATTGACAGGATAAGTAATTAGTGCTACAAATGGTATAAAATTACATTATGTTGATCATTCAAGTATCACAATATATGGGAAGTATACCCACAATCTTACGAAAGAATTGCTCAAACCTATCTCAACCAAAGGACGACCTCTTCAAGGGCAAGGCTAGCATTCACACTACATTAAGGTTTGACAATGAGCAAGAAACTAGCCCATGGGAGTGCTTATAAACTCATCCTAGAAATTCAGACATGCCATCAATATCTTCAAAGTTGAAGGGTTGAGCACCCTCTCTCTCCAAATCTAGTCCAAGCAAAAAAAGTAGAATAAGTCCTTGGAATACTAAAAGGCCTAGACAATGTGTTCCAGTTGCAGTTTGAAGGTCAAACATTGTTCCCTTGAGCCAAAGACTAAAACAACATTGAATTCACTGTAATATACCCACATGCATATAATGTTGTGATAGTGGGAAACACAAAACTTGCAATTTTTACACTAGCAATTAATGCAAATTTCCTCACTTTGCTGGAAATGGGTACTTCACCCCCTTTAATAACAACCTCATAGGAGATTAGGTGCTCAGAGCAATTAATGCAAACTTCCTCACATTGCCAGAAATGGGTACTTCATCCCCTTGTAAAACCAACCTCATAGGAGGAGACTAGGTGCCCAAAATACTAGAAAGTTCCCATTAAACATAGGCAAACAGGTTTCCCATCACTTTCTCTTTTTTATATGCTTCTAAGGATTGGTGAAGGTTACAAAATATGATTTGTTCAAATGCCCTTTTGTGACCCACTTTAGGTTATGTTTTTTGGTTTGAACCTGGGTCCTCTTTCTTTGTTCCTTTTTTTTCCTTTCGATGAATGCTTTGTTTAATGGAGCTTGCCAAGGTTTCATCACCGACAGTCTAACAACATTCAAAAATGTATTGCTAACACATTAAACTAATAACCAAGGTATTATTGTTACTTGTCAAAGTTAAACAACATTTATTAATCATCTCAATGAACTTCATTTATGTTAATAGGTTTCATTAATGTATACCTAATACCTAAAGCATGTTGTGGAATGAAAACTTCATTAACCAACTATGTTGGAGCTTATACAAGCCCAAAGCCCAAAATTTGTCGTGCCCTTATTGAAGTTTGATGAACCAATGCAAACTAAATTTGCAAAATGTTCTTTAAGCATGAAGAATAAGCATGTTCTCTCATAGAAATAATGGACCTTTGTGTCAATCCCTCACCACCTAAATTTATCAAATAAAACATGCCACACATGCAATCTCATTGCAAGTTTCATATTGATTTTGACAATTCCATCTTGAGTTAGCTTAATGTTGACACAATGCATTCCAACAATGACAAAAACCACACAAAACACAATAGATAATTGCAAGAACATCCAACAACATGAAAATATGAAACATAAGGAAGTACAATAGTGCATCTAGTCTTTACAAGCCCCAAGCTACAAACTTACAAAAAATTACAAAACCCTTGACAAACAATTCACAACTCCAAGAAATTTGAGGCAAGCTTTGGGCTACAAATTACAAATTGTGACCTCACACAATGTGTTCGAAACTCCCATGTCACACCCTAAAAAAGTAAACATTAGAAAAAGGGATGCACAAAAATTCATACATGCCAACAATGAGCTTATGTCGCACCACACCAATTTGCTGCCTCCTTTCAATGATGTTACATTTGTTCAACCATTTACTACCAACCCTTGAAATACATGCACTTTGTTATTGAATGCCAACATCTCCACACAACACAACTCATGAATGAACCTAAACAAAATTCAAGCAAAAACAAAAAAAATTGAAGTTCTCAAATTTTTTTGTTGATAAACATCTTTCACACCTTGACCTTCTTTACATTGCTAGTTCTTTAACCTTTTGGCCCCAACAATTAAGTGGGTATATAACCACGAATAGAACCTTCAAGAATATGTCCTTAATTTTAATAATTGCTCAACATTAATATATATGACAACAATTCTTTCGAAACTCACCAAATGCATATTATTGTCCTTTTTTATTTGGTTTGTTGCCATAAATTGTACACCACTACACATATACATGCTTGCAAAAGAAGTCACAAAGTGAAGGGTAAAACTTTAAGCTAATGGGGAAATTTCCAAAGTAAGGGGCTTCATACAAGTTGGTGGCTAACTCCAACCCCACATTTTGAAAATATCCCCCACCCATGCACATTACCCATCATAATGCAAGAAGCAAAGGTTATGATGAACCTAAACATATGTAAACTATGAGGTGTAAGAAAGGGAGTGGTGTAATGCCTATAGGCATAAAATCCATCTTCTTTTTCTTAAAGGATACTCATGGATATTAGGTGAACCCTCCAAATACACTTAAAAGTTTCTCCAAGTGTTCTGTGAATATTTAATACACATATGAACATTCAAATCACAAATGGAAACAACACATCATTATTTAATGGTTCAAAATTTGAAGTGCTAAATGACAACCATTAACCAAACAATTAAAAGTTGTCAGATTGCTTTTCCATTTGAACTTTTCAAAAGTGAGGAATGACAATGAGAGAAAAAAAAAACCTTCTTTTTCTTCTTGGAATTTGCAAAAGTATTTTTTCACATACCTATGCAACTTCCATTGCAAAAATGGATATCATATTGGAATCTTCATAATGCATCCATTTGAGTCTCATATGTTTTTTCCTTTGTATGGGTGAAATCTAACTCTTGATGGCCATGACCTTAACTTCAACTTGTGTTTAGTTTGATTCCTTGTTACACCTTTAGCTTGTCTTCGACTTGATAAAAACATGTCCTTGTCATTCCCAAAGTTGGCTGCATTAACTCATCCTTGTATTTTCACTTCATTAGTAGACTTGAGTTTCCTTGGCTCCAATCTCTTGTGCTTAGGTTTGCAACATTCTCTTCAATGATGCCTTGTTTCATTACAATTGAAGCACAACTCTTTGAAATTTCCAACTTCATTTCCCTTGGGAGTTTCTTCTTTTTGAAAACCCCCCTTGAATTAAAAACCTCCCATTCTTCAATGGACCACTTTGACCTCCCATTGACCTTTCACCATTAGAAGCTTCTAACACATTTTTTTCACTTTTTATACCATGCATGTGGCATCCCTACCCATGAAATAAGATATCATTGTCACCATTGATATGATAGAATACATACTAATAAACATGATGTTCTTTATACCAAAATAATAGGTATGTTAACCTTCTCATTGACCTCAAATAAAAGACTTTGATAAGAAAAGGACTAGGACCTCTTCATTCTAAACCCTAAATTTATCATCTTAGGACTACCTAATTGGTTTATTAAGAATGTGTGGTGCATGAATAATTACAAAATATTTCAACCACAATGCATCAATTGGGACTTGCATTTTAGGATTACATGATTGATTAACTATTATATTTTTAAAATATTTATACAGTTTCCAATGAAACTTAACATTATTCAAAGTGAACATGTTATTATAATTTAACATGAATCTCAACCCAAGTCTATATTTTGATATATTTGTATGAATTATGCTCATTGATGTAGGTTTTAAAACCCAAATCATTGATATATAAAAAATATCAATGTTTTGATGGAGAATTAAAAATTTGAACAATCTATTATTTATAAATTACAAAATAACAACTTCAAGAAAATTACAAAATTTTCATAGACAAAGTTTTAAACTATAATATAATATTTAAGAATATTACAAGTAGAAAAATGCATATTGATGTTTATTCAATTGATATTATGTGCATATCATATATAAAGTTCAAGTGAACTTACACTCAAGTTATTATGTGAAAATAAATTATAATGAAAAGTGGAAGCATAGTAAAGTGAACACAAAAACAATTATTTTTCACTTTTATTTGTTTCATACATATAAAAATAGGCAAGTAACATCAAAATGAGTGAAAATATAATTAAAAAATTTCACACCTCTCTATCAAACCTGTAAGAATCTACTTGCCAAAAAGTAAAAATAAATGAATTTTTAAAAGTACATAGAAATGGATTTATTTAAAAAGAGGAAAATTTTAAGTTTTGGGGTACTTTAAACACAAAATACTCAATTGAATATATGTTTATTAATTTAGGATATAAAGACCATTATATTTTTTTTATCATAGGATCACAAAAATCTATTTTTTATTTGTTGGCACCTACTTCCTTCTTGCTTTACATGTATTTTGTAGTAGTCCACATTGTAAAAGAAAATTGCAAAACTAATTGTATTTCAAACAAGTGGGTTAAAAATAGTTAAAATAAGTTGAAAACTGAAATTGAATGCAAAATAATGAAAAAATATCTTGTCTTTGGTCATTCAAGTCAAAACATTTAGTGTATAACAATTAAATGATGGGTTTTCACACTATTTTTAATCAATCGCACTTCAAGTAGATAAAGTAAATTTGGGGTACATTTTATCTTGTTTTGACCTTGACCTTACATGGACATCATGCTAGCAATTTTTCTTATGTATTTTAAATAATTTTAAATATAATATTAATTTTTTCTTTGAAATAGTGAAGAAGAATTATTAGTTATTAAGCTAATATGCCCACTTCTTGCAAAAATTGCTTGAGCCAGATTGCCTCCTTTGTTCCTTCAACTAAAGTTCGATATTTTGATTTAGATGATGACTACACAATTGGATTTTTTTTAGTGTTGCTCCAAGATATGGGCTCACTAGCTAGTGAAAATAGTTAACTTGATGTTGACTTGCATTCCTCCAAATTTCTAGCATAATGTGCATCACTAAAATTAGTAGCTTTATGAATTTTCTCCCCTTTCAAGTAGTAGATGCACAATTAAGAATGCCTTTAGTGTATAGGAAAATTGTTGTGGTGGCATCCAAATGCAGTTGTTGCGACATCTAAGTGTAGTGATTCACAATTGCCACTACATATGCCACATCCAATCATGTAGTAGATATGAATTGAACTTTGTTTTTCCCTTCTCAATATTGTGTGGGATCCACCAAACGAGTAGACATGTTGGAAATGAGGCATGTATTTTTTACCATGGGAACAAGAGAAGTGTTGCAATTGGTGAAGTTGAGTTCAACAATGCACCTAGTGAAATAATGGCAATGAAACGTAAAGTTGCCATGTAGGTGATGAAAAAGCAACCCCTAATTATTATGATAAATATCCAAGAAGGGACATTGCAAATCTATTGCATAATTAATCTTGAAGCCAAGATATTTGAGTTGCATGGTTTCTTGTCAATAGAATATCATCAACATAGATTATTAGAATGAGGGCTTGGCCATCTTTAATAAGCAAAATGATTTATTAAAATTCAACACATACATGTTGGGGTGAGACTATGAACATGTGAATTCATGCCAAGCACATGGAGATTACTTTATCTACCATAAAATGCCTTGTGTTCAATTTACATGGCCACTTTTTTGGTTGTGCAAAACCTTGAGGTTGTTCAATGTAAACATCTTCTTTGATGTTGCCATTTAGGAAGGCACTTTTGATGTTCATGTTGATGAAAGGCTACTTTTGGTAAGTTGCACCTACAACCATGGTGCAAATAATTGTCTAGTTGCAACAAAAGCAATTTTGTTTTGATAATCTATTCCTTCTTGTTGTTCAAATACTCACACAACCAAACATGTTTTTACTTTATAATGGGCATGCCATCTAGGTCATTCTTCATCTTATACAACCACTTGGTTGTCACCTATGGAGGTCAATGTATTTATCTATTTTAGGAAGCAATTAAGATAAAATTGTATTTATTAGTTTGCTATGAAATAATGGCATATGTTGAGTATATTTTAAGTATATTCTCATAATGAATTATAGGCACCTTATTTACATTTAAGTATTTTTATTTTTTTCAATAAGTTGCATCTTGTATTGTTTTGCACGTCATTTGGAACAAAATGCAAGTGACCTTCCCAAGTGTTGTCATTATTGAACATCCTACCAAAAGATCAATGAGTGTCCAAGTTGGTTTGGGGTAAAAATATTACGTGCTAAAGAATAAAATGGATGTTACAATCATTATTTTTTATAAGTGATGAAATGTAATTGAATGTTATATGATGATTTTATTGATTTTTTATGGTTTAAATTCAAATATATGTGGTATTTTATATGTGTAATGTAATGCATGAAATATTTTTTCAATTAAAAATAGTTACATTGTATATTTGAACTTTTAAATTTGTAGACCTATTTTATAACAAATTATTATAAATCTGAATGTGGACATTATTTCCCATGGGAAAAAAAAATCAATCGCATGAGTTGATCAAACATAGTATAGATTAAAATTTGAAGAATATTTTTATATTTGTGGACACTCTAAAGCAAAAATATCTTAGAAAGTTCATCATGGAAATTTAAATGAAAATTTGGAAAAAACTGTCTAGGAGCAACTTGTTTGTAGCATCAATATGAAGAATGGTGTGAAGTTAATAGTTTCATTCAATAAAGGCCTAAAACAGGATGAATGTCTAACAATTTTTTTATTCAAAAAAATTATGATTAGAAAGATAAATAAACAAAATGAAATGAAGAAAAAGGTCACAAATTAATATTAACCATTATAGTGTACTTATATTATGGGGGGGGCGGGGGGGATTATAATCAAGGTGATTAAATCATTTAAAAATTTTATGGACTTTTCAAGATGAAAGTAACACTAGGGTGTGGAATTTTGAAAGGCTTAACAAAAGGATTATAAAACTTATGTACTCATGTGTGGACTTTGCATTTGTTGAAATTGGTGATGTACACAATATTTTTGCATTTTGATTCAAAGTGAAAGCACATCACAAGGGACCCCTTTTGGGCATTTTTGGGTCTAGTGTTATAATATATATAATAAAATTGTTCCAAAAATGTGATGCATTTAATTTTGGGTTTCAATTTTGGTGTTTGGCATTAAAATTTTGATTTTTTACAATACTAGTGTTATTTAATATGTTTTAATATTTAAAAATTTTAAATTCAAAGATCTGTGGGTATATTTATGGTATACCTTAGTATAACAACACCATTTTTTCATTTAAAATTACATTAATGTATCAATCTAATATATTAATTCACTTAGTCTGTTCGTCTGTCTGTGACACAACGTTCTGTGGCAAAAGTATTTTCTATGTTTCTACTGCAGAACCGGCCATAGGGAAAAACATCGTCGTCTGGAATGCTTGACTAGCACTGTCGCAACCCCACTTTGGCCAAGTGTGGGGGTGAAGCCCAACACTTGGAAAAGTTGAGGATTTGGAGTCCTCCGAGACTCCCGAATGTTCAGAGCTCGACATCAAGGGGCAAAACACCTTGCATTGGGGTGTTCTTGGTGTCGTTGGAAAGGTCTTGAAAAATAAATATCGAAAATGCCCTCGCATTGGCAATTCGGACATCTGCAGCCCAAGTTATGGGCAAAAGAAGGGCCGGGAGTCAAACTGGCAGTTTGACTCCCGACCACTAAAATATGGGAATCGATGCCTTCCCGACATCCGATCTGAGCGTGCGACATGGCGTTGGAAAGATCTTGACAAGGGCTACAACTTCGGTTCAGACCTCGTCGCGATCCAAGTCTGCAATCGAGAGTTATGGCGGTTCAAAGTTCCGGGAGTCCCGCCGGGACAATTTCGGGACAATTTCGGGAGTCCCGGGAATTTGTGCCACTTGGATGTAGGTGCGGCGGAGCGTCGCAGAGTATACTATATGGGGGATGGTGGTGGCATCCCTCGAGTCCGGGCCGTGGTGAGTCTTGTGGTCC
>Ga0116228_10000617_pt1 | contig 27468 bp, 28 predicted proteins | sample S1TSphfallax_2_FD_89694 | JGI IMG/M metagenome (GOLD analysis project Ga0116228, IMG submission 89694) | Host-associated microbial communities from peat moss isolated from Minnesota, USA - S1T2_Fc - Sphagnum fallax MG | ecosystem: Host-associated > Plants > Peat moss > Unclassified | place... | reverse complement strand
TTAGTCGAAGATGACTTGACTGATGTCAGCACAATGTCACAATAGTCGTAGATAACAAAAATTTAGTTGCAAAGACCAAATAGTTGCAGGTAGTTGTAAATGTGATGGTCACATATTGGCCTTGTCCTTCTAGTGATAAGATATTTACTAAATATATTGCGACCATATTATAAGTTTATCCAAGTTATCTTATCATACTTTTTAAATTATTACAAATGACAATTCATATTATTTTTGTTAATATAATATAATATAATATATATTTTATTGATTGCCTTATAAAACAAATTAATCTTCAATATTATCTTTGATTAGATTTTATAAAAATTATTTTATTACATAATGATGATGATGATATTAGTATGAATAAAATTAAAACCATTATGCATACTAAAATTATTAATAATAATATTATTCAATATTGATGTTTATAATTCCATAAAATATTTTAAAATTGACATAATAATAAAATAGGAATAAAAAAATAATTAACCTATGTGAACTACAAGTTATATTCTTAGAATTTTTAAAATTAATAGTTAATAATTTATAATTATCGAGTAATCAACATTTCAGTTATTAATATTTTTAATGAAATATTAATTATTAAATTATTGATAATTAGTTAGTTATTTCAATATTAACCAATTATTAGTTTATTAAATTAGTTCATAGATCATTATAATTTATGTCTAAATAAAAATATATTATTATTTTACTTAACTAGTATATTTAGTAATATTTCATAATAAATAGTAATATATATATATATAATAATGAAATTAACAATATTGATGATTAATACTACGAATAACTAATTAGTTGGCTAGTTTATTTTCTAATTAGTTTTTAAAATTAAGACATTTATGATACAATAATTATATTAATTATCCTATAATTAATTATTAATATTATTAATTCATTAATTCATTCATTAATTAGTTAGCTAGGTGGGTAGTTATTTACCTACCTCGTTATATAATTAAAAAAATTAAAATGAGGATAAAATATGGGATAAACTTTGTAGTTACAGTTGTTTGCAAATAAAAAGTTTATCCCATATGTTTTGGCTTTCATTTTCATTTTGAAAAATATATAAACAAGGTGTTTTGTCTTACATTTTCATATTAAAAACCATGGGCATATATGAAACGAGCCAATAAAAAAACTTAACCCAAAATAGAATAAAATAAAATATTCATGTACTTACACCTAACTTAACTACCTCCCTAACCTACGTACCCAGGTACCTACCTAGTTTGATCCTACATACCAAAATATTGATTTAAATTTATTTTGAACAAATTCAATTGATACATTACATGACAAATTTTATTGCACAATGTGTTACAATCTAAAACCATCCAAGCATAAAACTAAATGTCTTAGATTATTTCAAAGTAATAATAAAATTATTAAAAGTTGGGACACATGGCAACATATCACTTGTTCCCAATGCACCAAAAAAATTGTATCCTAGTTGCAAGTGATAATACATATATGGCCAGTCAAAGGATGAAGGTCTATTTCATTAACTTTTTTTTTCATTTAATTTTTTTGTCGTTTGTAGCTAATGTCACATGTGACTTGTTCAACGTAATTATTAAAATTTTAATTGCAAATGTTGCTTGCAACTAAAAATTAGTTACAAATACTAGTCACAAAATGACCATTTTCTACTAATAATTAAGTATTGACCAATGTTCATTTGGGGCCGTATTAGCTATTTCTGGTGGTCTTCCTAGTGGTCTTCTCTTCTAGGCAGGTTGTTTCCTCCACTTGGTGGATCACTTCCACATCATGTGGGCCATTCCCTCCTCTAGATGGGCCATTTACATTGCAAGGTGGTTCATTTCCATCACCAGGTGCGCCGCTTCCATCTCCATGTGGACCACTTCTAAGTGGTGTAGTGCCTATTGTTGGTCGATGCTTAGCTTTATCATTGGAGTAGCAGATTGTGATGTGGGTTGGTGTGTATGCCCACTAGAACTTCCTTGCTCATTTGGAAAAAATCTCGGATCCATAGGTCCTCCACCCTGATTGCCTGTAATCGAGACCAAAGCCAGTATATGGTTGAGGTGCAGCCAGCAACCCTAGTTGGGGCAACCTAGGATTCCCTGAAAAATATCCTCCACCCTGATTGCTTGTAATCGAGACCAAAGCCAGTATTGAAACTGAACGGCAACCTAGGATTCCCTGAAAATAAAGGTTACCTATCGGCCAGGTAGTGGGTATACCTCCCAAAGATTGCAAGTTGGGTACAAAAGAAAGACATGGTCCTAAAAGAACAGGTTCAATAATGTGGGTATCGAATTTTGGTCAGGAAAATTTCGGATACTCACTGAAAGATTTGTAATAGGCACATTTTGAACTAAAGATTCTACTACTATTGATTTTTCGGGCAACTATTGGCAATGATTGTGAGGTGTTGTGAGTTAAAACTTGAGAGACCACATGGAGGGTAAGGTGATAATAGTTAACACACTAGTAGTTTGGTATGGACAACTGGCTATCACACACCCAGTTCCATGATGAAAAAATAGGGGGGGTTTCAAATTGATGGACATAAATTCCAACATTGAAAACAAGGGTTACTGGATTTTTTGGTTGGTAATCTCCTTGATTAACCAAATTCATTTTTGACAAGTGGTCGTTTCGTCCGTCCTTGTAAGCATCCTTTTCTTCAGACTAGAAGTTCATTTATGGAAGTGAAGAATCTCAGCTTCCCAAATACATGGATTTGATAAAACAATTTCATGGTACTGAATTTTTTTCTTTTCAATAGGATTCCAAATCGGTCTCCATGAAAGCTCTTGTTCTGTGACAATGATAGCTCATTTCAATAGTTGATTTTTGGTATTATCCTAAATTTCCAATTCTATGTTTTCAAATGGTTCCTCCAACTTTTCTTGTTCATCATTGGGAGTAGTCTCCTCAACTTTCATCTTTAGTAGTTTGGTTCCTTCTTGGCCTCTTGCTAGTCCACCTCTTCCACTCATTTCCTCATACTCTTTGTTAGTACAGTGGTCATATTAAGAGACACAATTTGAACAAAGTAAAATAAAAAAGATATATTTAATATATATATATTTCTGGGGATTTAAAATAGTTGTATGCTACTTGTAACACCAACAAGTAAACAATACAACAAAATTTATTTTTAAACATAAAAATCCACTTCCTTGGAAGAAATAAATAGTTTAAATTAGAATTCTAATAAAAATAATCATTGAACCAAAAATCTTGGTTTTGTTCGCAATATGATCACCAAATGTTAAGGCCATAATCTTAGGTTTCATGCACTGGGCAAAAAATGAACATTTCAATTCTACAACAATAAATGAGAAATAGTCACAAAAAGTTTATAAAATTGATAGTACAAATTGATTGCAGGTTCCCATCGTGCAAAATAAAGACTCCCTAAAAGACACACAACTTCAATAAAGAAATACAAAGACATACAAGAAAAAATACACAATGCTTAAAAAAATTTACTTTGCTTTCGAGCATAATCAAAAAATCATTACACAAGATCCAAGTTATATTTTCCTTCCCAGGTTTCCCAATGTGAACCTCTTTTGAAGTGGTGGAAAAATAGTGGATAACCCAGGCCTCATAAAATTAGGCGTTCTAAAAATAGACGCCTAATTAGCCTAATTTAAAATGAGCCAAACGCCTAAAATAAGGAAAAATCATAATTGACGTGCATTGGGGCCAAGGAGTGATATTGATGGTGCAGTGGCGTCGCTTGGAGTTTGCCTGGTCTGGCCTAAAATAAGGAAAAATCATAATTGACGTGCATTGGGGCTAAGGAGTGATATTGATGGTGCAGTGGCGCCGCCTGGAGTCCGCCTGGTCTGGCCTGGGCTGCCTGGCGCAGTTTCCGGCAAGTCGACGCCTTCGGCCGCCTCAACGCGTTCATAGGCAAATTGACATGGCGCAAACCGTGAAGAAGAGGAAGACAAGCGGTACACCGTCTCGCACAACGCCGTTTCAGCAAAAACATTTGCTTGAATTTGGACTCGAGATCACATAATCGGAGCACAATAGCGTTGTGACATGCGTCGTCTGCCTGTTCTGCAAGCGGCTCGGGTGCTCTGGCACCATGGAAGACGATGGTCGCGAGCACAATCGAACCAACAACACCAAATATTGGAATCCGACGTTTCGCAAGGAGAACTTTGCCGGTCATCTCACGTCACAGCACCCTGATGATTTCGCTGAGTACAAGGCTCTTAGTAACCAAGAAAAGAATAAATTCTTTGATGCTAGGAAGTGCGTCCAGGAATCAATGCACCGATATCTTAACTCAATGCAGACGGTGCTGACCATCCCCATATCGAAAGGTATTGTCGAGGTCATCATTGGCGACATGTTCTTCAAGCCGGAGCTAGACGAGGATGACGAGGAGATGGAGCTGATCACTATGACCAACGCCCTGAAGTTGTTCCACCAGCAGGATTACGGTTCGTACGTGGCCAAGGTCAGCAACGCGATCTTGTACAATTTGACATTACAGCACACGTAAATCGGCTTGTCGTTCAGGCAGACGTCGGCTGTGATCGGGCAGCACAAGGACGTGTTTGGCAACGGGAAATTGGTGGGCCTCAACGATCACGAGGTCGGCAAGATGGTCCGTGTCAACGTCAGCGCCAACCTGCAGGTCCTATCGAATGTCCTGAACCACCACGATGTTTGGGCGTTTTCGTTCACCAGCGACGGGAGTACTCAAGGCGTGTCATTCTTTGACGTGCGCATCTGCGTCTGTGTCGGTGGCCGCCTGTTCAACATCCATTTGGTCGTCGTCCCATTCTACGATCGCCATTCGGCCGTAAACATCTGCAAGATGATTTGCAAGCTGCTCGACCAGCTCTATAGTTCTTGGCGGCACAAGCTGTTATCGGTCAGCATGGACGGTGAGAACACCATGACCGGATGGAAAGGCGGATTTGTGACGCTCATGGACAAGGAGTCCGCCAACAAGGTCCTGCGCGTATAGTGTCCCGCGCACCAGATGGACCTCGTCATTCAGGACGCGACGGTCATGATCAGCGACGACACATTCACCAAAACGACACACAGCTTCACGGTGCATCTTCGCCAACAGGCCAATTTATAGCTCGTGATGGGTAGCAAGTGCCCAAAGGACACGAATTGCTGAGCACACTTCCAAGGCCAATTGCAGTGGCTGTTGACACACCGCATTAAGTTGCTGGAGTGGATAGAGCAGCAGCAGCACGCCTCATCGCCGACTGTCGAGTACAGGATCATTGCCTGCGCCATCAACCCTTTCGCCACGGCGTGCAATGTCACGCTCGTCAATTTGCAACAACGCAACCTCTGCCTGTTGCAGCAAACCGAGTACATTGAGCAGCTGGTCCAGAACATTCTCCTAATGGTTGACATCCAACATGAAGATGACAACGAGGCGATGTAGCGGGGTGATCGTGAGGAGAACAGTTACCTCGAACTCGGCGTGTGGTGGGTCACGTTCAAGGATGTCCTTGTGCATGTCAAGGATCAGGGGACCTGGGTCAAGGACCTGTTCCTGTTACTGACCGATGAAGACCAGATCAGCGTGTTGCGCGAGATCGCCGGGTACGCGTTGCGCCTTGTCAAGGGCCTGTCACTCGTGCAGGGAGAGCGCGACTGCTGCAACAACGCCGCAGCACAACTCGCGCCGGCCGTCTTCCCTCAACATCTTTATAAGATGCGGATGAGTTATTTCATTGAACACGTCTTGGGTCCCCGCCACGGGATGATGATCAAGGCTTGGGGCGAGGAGTTGGTCGATCTTATTGAGCAGGAGCATCGTGCGCTCGTCGAGGTGGTTCGTGGCTCTGCTCCTCTAAAGCGTATTGTTGATAGTCATAGCTTCCAAACAATGTTCAACGACGCCTGGGACGCCTTGCTGGCCCAGCCCGCCCTGAACCATCTCTGATTGTTCTGTGGTGGCCTGGCGAGCGCCTTTGCCAACACGACGTGCGTGGAGAGCGACTTCTCAATTTTAAAGTGCGAGAAGGACGCCTACCGTACGTGCCTGATGGCACTGTCACTGGAGGGCGTGTTCCAGATGAAACAGATGGGCACCATCGGCGAAATGCTTGGCTTACTCAATCCGGTCGAGTAATTCGACAAAATGACCACAAAAGGGCCTTTTTTAGTAAACGCCTAATTTGTCGGCACAGGAAACGCCTAATTTAGCTTATTTTGTTTAAATTAGGCGTTCGCCTAATTTTATGACGCCTGGGATAACCCCAAAAATCAAGGGAATCCCCATAAAATCTCTTGAACTACAAAATTATTTAAACATCATAATCCTATCCTCCAAACTAAAGTGAGATTAATTTTTGGTTCTAAAAATGACCCTTTAGTTATTTCAGCAATCCATTTTGGTTAAAAGGTTTTGGTAAAAATAGTTTCGGTAACATTTTTGGTAACTAGATTTTGGTACTTAGATTTTGTATTTACATTTTGGTAAGAAAATTATAGTGCAAGTTCCTACTGAAGGCTCTTGCCATTAACATCCACTTTTTGCATAGGAGAAATTTCGTGCAATAAGGCACCCTCCAATTATACTACCAAAATCCACCTAATGCATTAAGACACAAGGAACAAGAGAACTTTTCTTCAATAAAAATATGAAAAGCAAATAAATGGATAAGAACATGAAAATTTTACATGAAAGGATAAACTTTTGTGCCTGGATTTTCCCCAATTTCTTTTTGACTTGTTGGCATTGCCTATGGATCCAAGTAGATTTCTCTGTAGATCAAGCATGTTGAAGAACCTTTAGGAAATTTCTGTATGTACAAGGCACCTTACAAATGTTGGGTGATTCTTGTTGGGAACCCCAATTCTCAAATTGGTTTTCAAGTTTTCACAATGAGAACTAATTGGTATCACATTTGGTGATAACTGGTTGGAAAACTAGATCAACAGTTCTCACCCAAGTGAGAATTGAGGAATCGAGTTATTGAAAATTGGTGTTTTTTTCAAACTATATACTTTTTGAGAATTGGGTTGATTCTATGAGAGAACCAAAATTTGGTTCTTAGGGAACTAATTAGAAAAAATTAGGATTAGTTTAGGTTATATTAGGTTGGTTTATATTAAGTTAGCTTAATTTAGTGAGGAGGAGGTGGGAAGTGTTGAGAGGGGGCACCCAAACATATAAAAACCTTTCATGGGTTTCATTTTTTGTAATCTTGATTAACATTTTATCTTGTTGCATTGCTTTGTTGTCTTTTTGCATTTTTTGGTGCTCCTTACTATTTTTGTATGCTACTTTTTTACGTTGCTCTATTGAATTGTTCATGGCTATTCCATCGCGTTGTTAGTTGCTCCTCATCATGTTGCTAGTTGCTCTTGCATTGTGTTGTTGGTTGCTCCATTGTGTTGCTGGTTGGTGCTTCTTTGCATTGTTGGTGCTTGCCTCTTTGCATTGCTAGTGGTTGCTATTCATTTGCATTGCCCTGTTGTTATTCTATCGTGTTGCTTGGTTGTTGTTCCATTGAATTGCCTGGTTATTGCCCTGTTACATTGCTAGTGCTACAACTAAGAATATTTAATTGAGATTATATATATATAGAGGAAATCTAGATTGCGAAAGCCAAATATGAAAACTGACTATCATCACATTTGCGAGAATCACATTGTCTGAAAATCAGATCCATTAACAATTTCAAAAAATGTGATAGGCTGATCCGTTCTCATAAGTTTAAAATAATTTTTTTACAGACCCAAGTTAGTCCTCTCAAGTGTTGGGAAGAACCGGAATCAGTGACTCTCATAGAAAAAAAAATACTGCCCAACATTGCAACTTACCGCCATTAAACTTTCTGCCATAGAGGAGCCACCTTATACAGATGGTTCCTTAAAATCAGAGGAGGCACCTTACTTCTAAGCTTGTTAAAAATCAAAGGAGGTGCCTCATCTCCTCTGAAACTCAATCGCAGCCGTCCATTTTTTAATGTGAAATTCTACAATTTATCTAACATGTGATAATATCAAACATAATTTAACAAAAATATCTGACAAACACATGGTGGTTCGAAGATAGTATGCTAGTGAGCTTGGGCTTTAGCAAGGTACAAAATGCTTGGAACGCTTGCCAACATGCTCAAACCATAATCCAAAATGTGTAAGAATATTATAACCTCATGCTAAAATGCTCATGCATTGAATATTTAAAAAGTTATTTAAACTTCAATCTCAAAGGTTAGTTAATCAAATTGAACATTTGTTTTCAAACATTTTGTTTTCTTGAATTTCAATTGATGATTCAAATGTGTTTAATTTTGAGAGTTGAAAACTCTTCATGGACTTGTTGGATTTGTCTTCTCTAGATCTATTCACATATATGGGACTTTCAAAGTGAGATGAAAAATAGAGAGAAAACAAAGAAAAAAAGACCCCATGTACATTAGATTCTTTCAATTAACACTCCATTGAATTTCAAATATTCAATATTGGAGCATTTTGGTCTAAGATTAGGGTGAAAACATGGTGAAGTATGTCAAAAAAATGTCCTATACAAATATTCACAATCACATTTATAGCATAAACATGAAAAAGCCTATTCAAAACTTTTTAACTTTCATATTAAAACAATGGTGCTCTCCATTGAGTTTATAGTTAGCTACACATAAAGTTTGAAGAATTTTAGTATAAGAAAAATGGATGAAAAATATGTTCTAAATTGACTAGGTTTTCATTTCAAACATATTTTTATATGAAAACTTTAGTAGATAATGAATATACTATGAAAAAGAAAAAACCACATTGATACATATTAATGCTTCATCCATTTGAAAATATAAAAAATTCAATCATAATTGTATTTTCATCATATTTTTATATATTTGTTCAAAAGTGGAACAAATACGTTCTTATATTTGTATTTTAAAAAATGTACTTAAATGTGTATCTTAGCATGCAATGTTTTCATATTATTCAATGAAGTAAAAGAACTTCCTCTTATTGATCATTAAAATAAAAAATATTCATGAGTTCAATGTATTAAGACTTAATTTATGGATAATTTTCATAAAAACATCAAATATCCCTCATTGTCATACTTTATCATGCTTTCACCCATTATAATATTCTTAAACATTTTGGCATGTGGTTTACATTTTGGCTTGTGGTTTGAGCATTTCCATAGTTTCTAAGACAATTGCAACATGCATATCTTGTGAAACAAGACAAATGCCTTGTAAAGGATGTCCTTGAGTCCAATACATAACAAGCATAGGCCAAACACATAAATAGTTGAAATATAAATAAATTTAAAGATTGTGAAATATCTTTATTTTAATTCAACTTAGGTCAAGTTTTTCCCAAGCATTTCGGCCTAAGGTTATAATATTTTAAAGAACTCTGTCTTGGTTAGGGGGGGGTGTAGTTTGGTAATGCTCCACTCCCCAGGCGTTACCCTACGCATGAAATGGCCAACCTCAGTGAACCCTAAAGTCACGGTATCAATTTAACTCTAAAAATCACCCCAATTTGGGCTGTGGGCCTAGTTCTAACTGGCTATTTTGGTTGCTCCTCTAGCCTTTCAGGCCCCGGGAGGACAAATGCACCTTGGCGGCAAGGTAAGCATCACCTAAATGCCTACCTAGACTTGGTGCAATTGCCTTGACTAATGCAGGGAGCTTTAAGTTTTCCGCTTGGGGAAGTATGTTCTTCAAGCTGCTGAGGGTCCTTTTAGGAATCAAATTTCATGCCACGGTTACAATATCACCTCCATGTCACCTTCTGGTCCGATTAGGAATTGATGTACTGTGGTACAATGGTAGCTTCAATGCAGCTATTGAATAATCAATTGATTTTGGAAATTCCATGTTGAGAATAGATATCCTTGCCCTAAATCCGACAGATTTTCTAATTTCTTTCCCGAGGCTTCATTCTCTAAAAAAGTTTTTTTTTAAAAATTTCAACATTTCTCCAAATAATATAATTCATCTTGTCATTATATCATACATCCTTTAGCAAAAACTAAATCCTTTTAAGGGCATTGCAGGATTACTATATTTTGCAAAAGATGCCACCTTAGAAATCTTAATCCCAGCCTTACAAAACTTGGAAAGCCCCCAAAAACACTGAGAATTAAGCATAAATTTGTAGCAATAAAATGGGCATGCATGTGAAAGGTGCGAAGAGATGGAATAACCATATTTCAAATTTCACATGCAGTTGACAACTGTGAAAATTTCAGCAAACGGTCATGCATATGGCAACACTTTGGCACCATTGAAGTTTTGTAATTGAGTCATACTTCAAATTTTCACATCCGTGGACCAATGTGAAATATGTGTCAAAGTCCTTTCCAAAATCCATCAATGTGGGAATAAAAAGTTTGCACTAAAATTTTCCACACCTTCCATGTATTACAATGCTTTTTAGCCTCTAAGTACCCATTGCAACATATGGAACAGACCTTGCAAGGTGATGTAGACGGTGTGGACATAGAGGACACAAATGTGTGAGGTGTACCATTACTCCATTTGAAGAAGGCAATGTTGAAAACTATGTCCTTTCGCACGCATATTTTACCTTCCACTTCATTAGAAAAGGACTAGGACACCTCACCATGCAGTATCCCCCCCCCCCCCATAACACCTTGGGAAAAAAAAGTTGATCACATGGAAGGGGAGGGCACAAAATGTGTGAAGAAGTTATACATACCTACCTTGAAGACTGAAAGTGAAGAACTTTCTTCACACACATTGCACCCTCCAAAGGGTCATAACAAGTCGCAGCAAGAGACAATAAACTCTCATTGGAAGGGCAGGCTCTATACTCAAGGAGGTGGCAGCTACAGCTCATGTATGTCAAATTTTGAAACCACAGCATCCAGCTAGGAGTACTGGGCGATGGTTGGGCCAAAGTGGTTCTCCTTAACATTCAAGGATTAAGCATCTCGAATGCAAAAAAAGGACCAAAATATTATTTTATCAAATACTTTTGATTGGTGGATAGGATTATTCTCCAGCTGCTTTGTACAACACTAATTTACTCTTTGAATGCCCTTTGATTCTTGTAACAACAACCAAAAACCCATGGCCTGTGATCAAACCAACAAAGAATAAAGTAATATTTGGTGAAATCCAACAAAACCTGTGCTGTCACCTTTTGATATGTTAACTGCCTATGCCCATTTTTATTCTTTTTTCAATTTTGTGAAGTAGGTGGATGAGCAATCCTTCACAAGAGGACTTAGCCAGATTTGGATAGCTGAGAGAGAAAAATACAGCTTTTTTGAAACCTTGCTATGTATTGATGACAAGCAAGAACATACAGTCTAAATATGGCGATTCAACAAAAAATTCTCAAAATATGAGGAAGTTGGGAAATTTCCCCCCAAAAAATCCTGGGTAGATGTTGCAGCTCCTCTTTTTTTTAGCCAAGTGGTGAAATTTCACGACAAAATAACCGCTGCCTATGCCTTATATTGTATTTATCATGAAAACACATTCCATATAGTCGAGTTATCCGTAAAGTAAGAAAAACACAGCGCCAGTACCCTGAGTTTGGTCATACACAGGGTGAGATTCAAAATAAACCTGCAAAAAAGTACATTAGCATTCAACGGGGGATGAAACTCAGAAAACCATCAACTTTGGTGGTAAACCTGTCTTTCATCCTGTCTGTCCTTCCTGAGCGCCTGCAGTGCTGCTACATATATTTTCACTGCTCCTAATTGTACAACTACTATAATTAGTCTCTAACCTTGTGCGTTAAATGCTGAGTATCAGCATTTCATACTGAGATTTATTAAAATATCTTTACTGTGCAGATACCACGAAAGAGGGGATAGCGGGTGAAAGGAGGCCCAAAGACAGGGTTACTTTAGGGATAACTCTAATAAATTCATACAATGGTTCCAAGATTCAATTTGAGATGAGGGTCAATGGTGTTGGAATTCCAATCTGACATTTTCCTCTGACGAATGCTGGAGCATGAATGTGCCAAATCACAAAAGAATTTCAAGACTCACCATTTATTGACATGTATCAGCAAAATATTTGGTTGGTAACAAGTCACAAGGACATAACCAGTTTATGTGTCCTATTCATGCACTTGTCAAAAGCATTTTCCTAGGCGGGCCAGGCAGCCGTTTATTCACTCTACTTTGGTGTTGTAGTGCTAGTTTTAATGCAATTTGACAATTCATGAAGGTGTTTGAAATGTGGATAGGCAGTCAGAATTTGGTAATGGAATAGGCCTTGGAAAACCCACATAATGGGATGGCAGCTCACCCTGGTAGGCCTATCCAGGGTGGAATGTGCCTTACTATTGTTCCATGACTTTGATTTACAAAAGACATTTGCATGTGATCTTGATAGAATATTTTGGCCCAACAAATGACTATGAGCTGCAAGAGAAATCCTTGGCGATATATTTGTAAATTATAAAATGTAAATTCACTACCAATTTGGAGAAATTTTGTCACAAAATTCACTGATGTTAAGAAAAAATTCAAACAAATCTTTAAAAATTGCAAGAGTTTTATATGCAATTCACATTGGTACCGAAAAAAACACATTGAATTCTTTTCCTTTCATATGTTAGTAGGCAAATTTTGTTAAATAAGTTATGGATGATTGTCACCTTGATTATATTACAAAATTGAAGCAAAAAAACATTGCTTTAGATGGCATGACTCATTTCACATATATTTTATTTCACATGTACATATTATTTTGAATTTTTTATTCAGATAACATCTAAAATAGTTTAATTCTTACTTTGAAGATGAAAGTTTATGATAGGTATGCTTGGGTGCAATCACAAATTAACAACTCACAACTAATTTTTTAGCATTTCACTTAAAAGCAATGAATTAACCAACCAAAATGATGTGGTAGAAGTATACTAGTGTGACCTGTGCTGTTGGCCCAAGTGTTATCATGTCCTTGACCGATTTTTCCTTCCAAAACCTGGTTTTTTGGAATTTATTTGAATTTTCACCAGCAGAAATCACTTAAAAATCGATATCTCTCACATTCTGAATCCAAATCTTACCAAATAAATTCCATCAAGATCTGTCCAACAACACCAAAGGCACATTCCAATTCCTCAAAAAAATTCAGCTACGATTTCGTTTAATTTTCAGTGAAGAAATCATTCGGCATTCCAGAACTTTTGCACCTCAAGTCCAAAAGTCATGGAACCAAGCCCATGCACACCTCCTTGTCAAGTGCTTTCCAAAGACACCAAAAACACAATCTGAAGCATCCCAATTTGGTGGATCTCATAACTATAAAAAGAAAAGAAAACAAACTACCTTCATAGATCGATTGGAATGTCAAAATACATAAATTATTTTTCATAAGTCAAGAAAAATATTTAACCCAATAAAATAATGCAATTTACTATATATATATAATATGTCATTTAATTTTTTTTAAATCTTTTAATTCCTTTAAATAAAAAAAGCATTAGTTACATTATTTAACAAGTTCTTTTCAATATTTCATATTCATTGAATTCATCTCAAAATTCACCAAATATTCTCATAATATATAAAATATATATTTTATTATAATACATCAAACATTTTAAACGTTGACTTGAGTTAATCGTTTAAAATGTGAAAAGCTAAGTGTGTAAAACATTATATTGCAATTGCACCTGCTCACCAAGTGTGATAATTGCAAATAACATTTGTGATGTAGTCTACAAACATTTTAATGAGTATATAATGCAACCACATGTGGCCAACATATTGATCAAATATTCTCTCCTGATCCTCGCACTTGGACACTACCTACTATTAACCCCAAATTCTACTTTGGTCAATGGACACAACAAATTTGGCATTGGTAGAGTGTTTGAAGTAAACTAGCCGGTGTACTGTAAAACTATTTTATTGTGGAGGGAATGGGCAATGCCAGTAAACATGCACATGATGCAATGGTTCGCTGAACACCAAAATGATTGCTCTCAATTGGCAATTGGCTTAAGTTGTTGCATTTGAATAATCTCTAACCTGTTGTGTCCCATTTCGCACATTTATAGGTCGGTATTGACAATGAAGTAACACATTATGTTGGATGTGATAAATACCGTTAAAATCCCAAATAGGGGTGACATAGGTGGAGCTTCTCTTACGGTCCCAAAGGGTAACTATCATGCATTTATACTATTTTTCATATTTCATTATGAATACCCCCATGACCTAAAATAAGCAAATGGGCCTCAAATTTTCATTAGATTTGAACACTTGAGGTCAAATCTCCAAATCCACCAGAATAGGGTCAGAAGTGGAGCTGATGCGTTTGGATTCAGCCACCCTTAATTCCAAGGTGTAATCTGCGGTGTAAAGTAATACAGACAGCCTTTATTTGTTTGGATACATTTAGCAATTTGGCTAAAAGAAATTTCAAAATGGCTAAAAATATGTTGTTTTTCTAGTCTTCTAGTTGCCACATTTCTACAGTGTTTTTAAAACATGTCTCCAGATTTCTCTATTGAGTTATATCATGTAGCAAAAAATATGAAGGAATCTTAAACTGTTTTACTTTCATATCCTGTTTATAGCCAAATTTGGCTAAACTTTATTTTGGATGATCACTAGTTAGCTATATCACAAATATGGAAAAAGTAAATCCTGATGATGGACGAGCTGATGACCACTTTTGAGACCTTATGAGGCCACTGTTGTAAGTTATTGACATTAGTTGGAAAGCTCAATTTGATGTGTATATTGAGCTATATGAAACAAGAGAGAGGACGATTGCCTAGGGAGCCATCATAAATAAGAGCCTCTCACCCAACAATAACTTAAACCGATAGTTGATTTCACAATGTTCATCCTATCAAATTAAACTAGCTATGGTATTTTGTGTGTGAGATATCATGTACAAAGGCTCTGCATACATTGACTTGCTATTGTAGTAACATGATTTATGTATGCGGTCAATCTTCAGCTAGTCTCCAAGCCAACTTTTGCAACACATGTTTTGTATGAATTCATGGCATGGCTCTATTTGCATCCATTGAACATAGTGGATTCAAGGATGGATTTCTAGTAACTCTTAATGTCAATATCTTTATAATTGGAGAAGAATTGTGCACAAAATTCAGTTCAAGTTCCATTTTCCTTTCATTGACATATTTCGCTTTAAACTTGGGACTGAGTTCTCGTTTTTTTTTGCATATATTAGTATAGTGATTTCCTTAGTTTCAACTTATCATTAAGTTAGTGTTCTTTGCCCTCATTTTAATCAAAAGAAGCCCCTTTAAATCAAGTTTCTCATAAATGCAAGCCACTTCAGCGTTGCTTTTTGTTGCAAATTTTCGCTAAAACGAAAAAAATATAAATGAAAAAGGGATATTTTGTCACAATATTCTCATTTTTCTGAAAAAAATTGCCAAGTTTTGAAAGAAAGAATTTGAAATTTTTTCTTCACATTTCAACTCTGCATTTTAAAATGTTTTACAAATTATTTAAACATGTTTTAAAAACTGGGCACCATTATATGCTAAATCCCTTTTGGGATGCTAGCCAATGATGCAACATTAGAGAATTGAAAAAAATATCATTGAGCCCCATATGTGTGTTTTCTTTTTTGTTTGTGTGAAACTTTGAAATATGCATTTCACTTGAATTTTGACTATTTAGTTTTGCAATATGGAATATGTCAATCAATCAAAGTCTATTTTAACCTTGTGTTCCCATGTTGAATGTGAATTCTTTTCTACTGAAATTAAGTTTGACATTTCATACATGGTTTGAAATAGGTTTTTAGTGCACATATAAAATTTCAGCAATTGATAATTGATTTGTCTATGTGTGTGATTTTAGTGTTGGCGTTATATTTATGAAGCTTGTTAATCTTTAAGTAATGTGTTGAAAGGAAATTTTGCAAGTTTGTACTTTGAACTGTAGCACCCTCCCTAGGGTTGTTTTAGTTATTGCGAACTTTGCTTGGTCATTTTAGTTGTCACAAACTGTGCTAGGTCAAAAGGCAAACAAGTGGGCATGGCCTTCAAAGACATTGTTCATATGTGGTCAATCCATGGTCAAAAGTACTTGACTTTCTAGATGGTGGGTGTAATCGACCTAGTGAAGAAAAGTGATTTGTTCTAAAGAAATGTAAATCAATTCTTCTTGGTTTGCTTGAGGTGCCTAGAATCAATAATTGCCTCACAATGTTGGCATATCCTTGTGTAATTAGGCCTAAGGATAAATAAGTGAAACCCGGTAATGAATCAATTGAAAAGCTGGTTCTAAGAAAAGCAAAGCAAGCGCACAACGAATCCATCAAGAATGGTTGTCAATGTGGTTTTAGGGTTGAACAAAGTTATGTCACACCTAACCTTGGACTTCTACACTATTATTACATGGAACATGTTGATAGTTAAGGTGTTTCCTATCATTGGGTTGGGCCTAAAATATGCATCACAATTGGAGTAGGCCATGAAAGATTGGGTCATGGACAATGTTAGGCTTGGTCTATTGATCGCATAAATCATGGCAAAACATGAATAACATTGCTTTGATAAGGAGCCCACTAGATAATCATGGATTGATAGTCATTTTGTCCTCTCACATGATATTTATAACACTATGAATTCATATGCTAGTTTGGAATATAAACGCCACAAGGAGGTTGCAACTAGCTTCAAGCTTTGAGCAAATGCAAATCCTAAAACCCTTTTTTTTTAAGGAAGAACCATTTAGCTTAGAATCCTTTTGCCTCAAATTTACTATTGACTTCCAGATTCCATACCAAAGAAAACTAATGTTGGATTTAGGGCATGAAAAGGTTGTTGATTGTGATGTGACTTTTGGAACAAATGACAAGAACGTATTTTCACCAATTTCCCTTCAATGCCTCAAATTTACATGATCAACATGGTCTTCCCAACTAATGAGATAGATTTCCCAAGGAATAATAACTAGGTAAATGCAATTTAATGAAGAACATAATTTTTTTAGGGAAATTAATGGTAAGGATCAATTTGGTTTGGAAGATCTAGATGGTTTTGGAGAATAATATGTGGTTGTTTTCATGTGCATGGCATGCTTTCCATAGTCAACCATATTTGTTTACCTTTGGCACATTCATTGAGTTTAACTTTAAAATTCTTTCAAAAAAATTGTTGACCCCATGGTTTGTTTGCATGTTTTTGCTAAAATGGGGGATGTCATGTATTTAAAAGGGGTTTGGAGTACATTTAGGATGACATCTAACATTAATGGAAACAAAAAAAGAAGCCTTGAATAAATTTTGCCAATTCCGCATCAAATATCCATTAGCGAAGCCATTTTTTGATTACATTGATGCATACTAGGTGCCAAAAGTTGGAATGTGGTGCATAGGTGTGAGGAACATATGGTATGCCAACTAAGTCACTAATGTGGCTATAAAAGTTTATCATGGAAGGGTGAAAATCTTTTAAGGTGTGCCACACATGACAAAAACAACCTAGTCTTTATTACAATCCTTTATACCTTATATTTTGATCCTCATAAAAGCTAATGAGTCAAAAGTTGTTAGAATTTTCAAAAGGACTATATTAGAGACCATTACAATTCTAGATTCCATCATAATCATCCATAAATGTGTCTTTATGTGGTAAAAGAACAAAAAAGGGTAACATTGTGACAAGATTTTGGTACATCTTAAAGAATTTGCACCTGGAAATTTGAAGGAAAGGTTGAAAAGCATGAAATGCAAATTGGAAAGTTGGAGATTAAATTGGTTGATTCATCAATTGGTCTCCAACATGGTCACACATTACTTGTATCTGGGCATATGTAAAGGGGGAAGTTCTTTCATAATCAATGGGTAGAGAAATATTTGTTTAACACATGGTGGTTGGGACAAGAAATCTTGGGTTTGCACATCCATTTCCCCGCACCCAAGAACATAAAACCAACAAGTGTGTAATTGTAATTACACAAGGATATACAAAATAAAATTAAAAATCTTGACTTTAAGTGGGCATCTTGTGATTGCCTATGGGCATAAAAAGGCAACCTATGCAAGCATTAGGTTGTTGTGTTCATGAAGATGAGGCTTAACCTTCCACTTGAAATTATTGTTTTGATGTGCGGTTTGCATCTTGGGACAATGGCAAGTGGTCCCGCCACATTGTAAGACATTCATTTTCCCAAGTCAATAACAAAACCAATTGGGGATTTTATGTCCTTTGGACCATCCAAGGCATTATAAAGTCCAATCATGCACTATCACAACCCTAGCTTTGGGGTCATGACCAAGGCAAGGCTTGCAAAGGTGCGGCCAAGAATGAAACCCAAGAGTCACATTTCATGCTCCTGGGAGTGTAGGAAAGTGTGAAGGAATGAACCCCACACTCCCAAGTGAATTTTCACTTTGGGAGTTAGAGTCCCAATGGATTCCCAGATTTTCAAAAGGTGATTGCAGGGGTCAAATTTCACTAGATTGAAAAATTCCTTATATCATTGGAAAGCTCTTGGAACTTAAATGTCTAAAATGAGCTCGCACGACTCATTTGAATATTTCAAACATAAGTTATGGCCAAAAGAAGGGTTGGGAGTCAAATTGGTTGTTTGACTCCCGACCACTAAAAGTTGGGAATCTCCCTGATTTCCTTGTGTGTAGGTGGTGTGCCACATACTTTCAAAAAGATTTCGACAAGGGCTACAACTTTGCTTTAGACCTCACCTCAATCAAAGGTTTGCACACAAAGTTATGGGCCCGCAAAGTTGTAAGAGTCCCAATTTTGGGAATTTCAGGATTCCAATTTGGGAGTCTCGGGACAAAATGATATTTGAGTGTTGGCCCCATGGCCATGCACAAAGACTATTATTAAAAGGAAGTTGGTGGTTTCCCCCAAGTCCAGGCTGTGGTGAATTTTATGAGTTTGTGTTTGCTTGCGATTCGTCCATGCAGCAAAAGTGCTCCAACTATGCAGTAACTTGTTGTTTGGTTTGTGTAAGTCTGTGTGAATAATTGACTTGCTTGTCACTCTTCCTAATCCCTATCTCAAAGCTCCAACACACCCCTCTAGCCCCAAAATGCTATGAGCCAAGGAGCGTACCCCAACTTTTCATTCTTCTGTTGTGTTCGCTTTAGAATCACATTTGAGTGTATTAAGGAGCTTAGGAGTGTGTCATGCACACACCATCGACTCCTTTGACCCCTTCACGATTTGTCCTTGATGAAATATTGAAGGTTACTAGCATTTTATTTGTTTTTTGTGGGAAATAATGATTACCTATAATTTCAAAATTTAGCAAAATTCAAGCACATCCATGGAAAAATGGAACTATTAAAGTTTCAATCAAAAGCTATCACATGCCACCCCCTCGGAAAGTCTTTCATTATTGTCACAAATGGAAGTCCTTTTAACCTTAAATGGAAACTTGATTTTGTTGATGGCCACATGAAATTGAAAAGTCATAACCCCAAACCTCCTAACCAACCTTAATCTTTTAGTTGCAAATAAGAATTCCCAGGGAATCCATACTTAGCCTCCCCAAGGAATTTATCATCAACTCAACAAATGCACAACCTTCCTTGGGATCACATCACCAATAGTCCTTGGGGTTTTTGTGTTTTTTTGGGGAACCATCATATGGTTAATGAGGTAATTGGTCAATGGTAACGTTCCTTGGGGAATGGTTGTACATTCTTCCAAGCAACACATATTCAAATAACACTTCATCCTAAAAGCTTACTTGGGCATCCTAAGGAACAAAACATATAACCTATACAAAAATTGTTATTATTTGAAGAAAGATAATAACCTTCTTTGGGGAACTATTGTCAATCCCTAGGGGGAGGTGATAGCCTTCCTCATAGAATTATTGTCATTTTTTAAGGAACACATCACAAGAATCGTTGTTTTTATATAAGAATTTGGACATTGCTCCTCTTGTAAGGGGATTAATGTATATATCATTTATTCTTTTGAAGTTCCCAATTGGAGAATGTGCATATTGTCATATTACATATTGATACACAAGTGAAAGTTGAATGTAGTAACCTTAACCCTAACCTAATAAAGCCCTAAGCATGGTTGCCTCCCCACTTGTAAGTGCCCAAAAAAAGTGTAATCCTCCCAAAGAAGATGAAAGACTAATATAGTTTGATGGAATTTGGTTTCTCCTTTGGTTGCTTGAACCTTTTCTTAAAAAACATGGTGGGCACATGTCATCAAAAATATGTCACGAACAAGAAAAAACAAAAAATGAAACCCATGCAAGCCACAAGGTTGCAAGAAGAAAACCAAGGAGAATCTAATGAACTTGCTCCCCACGGAATGATTTTGACCTAGGGATTAGGCCAACCTATTTTGCACCAAGGAAAAGGCTAGCCTTAAATGACATTTCTTTAGGGAGAAGTGAGTTAAATCCAATGACTTCTTCTCAAGGGAACCTTTTGACCCAAAGAAAAGACCATCTAGTGTTGCTTCAAAGAAAAATGAGCTAAATCCAATGAACTATCTCCTTGGGAGTGGTCTTTGCCCAAGGAACATTCCCAAGGAGCAAGCCAACCTATTTTGCCCCCCAAGGAAAAAGATCCATGGTAGCCCCAAGCAACCTTTCCTTGGGAAGAAATATCGAGCAACATTCCTCCTTAGGGAAATAAGTTTGCAAAAGGAAGTGTGAAAAGGGAGAACAAATTTTGAAAAAAATGTTCTTATTTCTACAACATGGTGCAATGGGACTCCCAATGTGGGTACACATTTCAATGGTTATTTTAGAATCTATAAATCTAGTGCTAAATTTTGTGTGAACAATTTCTTCTACTCATTCGTCATTTCTTCCTCTATGAGACCATAAATTCTCACTTGTAATTATTTTGTGTCTTTTTTAAAAAACCATTGCCCCCTTCTACGATTATGTTCAAGCCTTGTTATTTAACCTTAACTTGTAATCCATCATATTCAACAACATATAGTAAACACATTCGTTGCAATCCATGTTTGTGTCAAGACTAATGGCTTAATCCACAACAAGCTTCGAACAAATGTATGGCCTTCATTTTTTCGTGTCTCCCAAAGATGTATCTCAAGTATTTGAAAGAATGGGGTGATTTTTGTTTCTTTGTGCAATCAAGGCCATGAATTGACTTGAATAATCAATCCTTCGTGGTTTCATGCAAAGTAGGTTCCAATGCCCAAAGTTTAATAGTTTTTACCATTGAGATGTGGGCTCATGACTAAGTTGAATAAGTTGATGATGTAGACCATATGTGAAGGGAAATATGTGGATGTTTTACCTTTAACAACTTTTTAGTCTGGCCATTTAAAAAATACAAAGATTTTACTAGTCCATTAAATAGGTTGCAATGACCATAATACATTCATGAGGCTCATAAGGACAATATGTGTATTGTCTAAAATTGTAGGGGGGTCCATTTCAAAAAAATGTTGACAATGTTGTTTGTGTCATCATCCCCTTTTAAGATGCAAATGATGATGTTGAAGTTGATCATCACCAATCTTGCTTTGAGACTAAATGAAATCTCCTCATCATCCTAGGTTATTTTGCCACATCATTTATTCACAACCTTCCTCCACTTCTTAAGTATATTGCACATCAAATGGGCCTCCAATGATTGTTGCCCCAAATGAATCTACCATAAAATGCAATGAACCTAAAATTCCTTGGAGGACTACAAAATTCACATTTCATATCCCTAGGGAAACAATGATGTCATTTCCCTAGCTAGGGATATTCACAAGGAATGCAATGTTACCAAGGGAGGCAAATCACATTGTTGGCCATCATGTGCGGGAAAAAGTCCTCTTCTCAAGGATTTTTATTCCTTATAACTATTTCAAGATTTTTATTCCTCAAGGATATCTTAGGTGAAATTTCCCAAGGAATCAAAAGTTCCCAAGGGAAATTCAGTGATTTTGAATTCACAATTGCTGATTTCTTCAAAAAAGAAAAAGATGACAAGGAGAAACATGTTTTAAATGTTGTTTATCCTAATTTTTGTGTTTTTGCTTATAATCATGTGTTGTGGTCATTAAGCTAATTGGGTCTACCATTCCAATTATTGAAGTGTGAGCTACAAAGTCTTTTGCATTATGGGTGGTGCTTGAGAACTTTGTTGGTTTGTTGATGGTATTGAAGCTTTATTTGGCCTTAATTGTCTCCCTTTGTCTTCTAGAAGATCTCTTTTGATCGGTTGTTTGATTCCTTTTGTCATGTGCCACATAACGATTGATCTTTGTGGTTGTAGACCTTTTCCCCTTTAACGACCCTTAATTTGGTTGTTTTCCCTCTTCCATTTTATTGTCCTCATTCTCCTCTTCAATGTAATGTTTGTCATTTCCCACAAGGCTTGCAAACATGCGGTGCATTGGTGGGTGGTGATTGTTAAGTGCATTATAAGAAAACTTGACTTTTTTGACCAAAAAAATTGACCAAAAAGCACCTCAATTGTTACCATGTTCAACTTGACCAAAGTGCAATTTTGGACAAGTCAATTTAGACCCAGCCATTTTGACTAGCTCTTTTTGGTTGGTTTTTTTATACTAAATTTTTTTACTAAATTTTTGACTAATCAACAATATTTTGATAGCAATTATATATATATTTAAAAATATTTTAATAATAATCGTAAATAATAGAAATAATATATTAATTAATTTACTTACCTACCTACCCTATTGAGCTTAGGCCCTTAGGCTAAGCAACCAACCCTAGCCCACCTTGCCTAGGTGGCCTAGGCTACCTACCTAGGCCATCTAAAGCCAAGGTAGCTTGGGTAGCCAAGGTTGCAAGTGTGAAAACTTGAACTCCTCACCTCCATTTTGAGAAGTAAAGTCCTTACCATTGTACAACCACTTCAAAAGATGAAATACTTTGTCAACATATTGTAATGAACTTCATTGATTTTTTTTTGTTTTGATGTACGTATTGTAATATTAATCAATGAATCATTTTACATTACTTATGTAAGTAATAGGTTATGCCATGTAGTTAAATACCTACTAGTAGATACCATGTATGTACCTAGATAGCATGTAAATACCTAGATCTAATAAGTTATTTACATGCTATTAACTTAATTTTGAAAATTTTAAAATTAGTAATATTTAAAGATTATAGATTATATGAACTTAATTATTGATAACGGATTATTGATTATTTACCATTACTTATTATTTTTGGTTTTTTACTACTATTTAATAATTAAATGAAATTAAAATTAGTTATTGGCTATCAATTAACATTTGATTAATGATTGATTAAACTATTATCAAATTTATATTAACTACTATTAACTATCAATTATCAATTATTAATTAAATTACTAATTAAAATATATAATATAATAATTAATGAATTAATAAGTAGATGGATTAATTAATTATTGCTTATTAATTAACATTTGATTCGTGAAAAAATATTTCATTAAAATATTATTATTTAATTGTCAAATGTCAACTAGTAATAATTAAATATCAATTAATTAATGTACTAAATTTAAATACCTACACATGGCTAAAAGTAACATGTAGGTAACTTATTAAACCTTATAAGTACCTATTAAATGTAATATGCTTATTAACCTAACTTAGCTATGAACTTAAGTTAGGTATATACCTTAGGCCAAAAACATTTATAAATTAAGTAGCCAAATTAATATGGTTGATTTGACTAAGTGTTAGATCAAAATGATCAATTTGATTAAGCCTTGATCATCTTGATGGACCTCTGTCCTTTTCTACTAGATGTTTGGTTTGTAGGTGGTTAAAAATGTCATTTTAATAAATTGTTTCATTCAAAAGTAACTTGTGCTTTTCATACCCTAAGCATTTAATCAAAATGGCCATCTCCCTTGGTCAATGTGAATAGTTTAGTCAAGTTGGACCTTTTAAAAAAACATGTTTTTTTTTATAGTGGTGGGTGTTGGTGGTGTTGTCGAGTCTGGCATTTGTTGCATTTGTGTTGTGCATGTGGATATATAAGGTTTTTTCGCAACCATGAAAAAATCAAAAGGTACTTGCATGGGATGAACACAACTAACCCAAGCAAGCCTATGGTTGTGGGCTTCGGATTCCAACCATGAAGCTAGACCAGTGAGCTATTACGCTTTCTTTAAAGGATGGCTGCTTCCGAGCCCACCTCCTGGTTGTCATCGCTCAATTACTTCCTTTGCTTGCAAATGTAATTACCTTAAAAAAAACTCATAGGTGTGCATTGAATATTGGGTTCAACATGCTCTTTGCTTGCACCTATAACATTTGTCAATAATGATTGTTTTTTGTTTGTTACTAGGTGGGGACAATCTAATGAGAATTCCTAGAAGGGCATGAGGTGTTGGTTGGGGCATTAATAATGTTGATTCAATGACTTCAGAAGAGTTGCAAGATTTGATTATTGACCTAGGGATGTGTGGAGTACCATGTGTTTAATGATGGAAAACAAAGATTTTACAAGGTGTTGCATATTGCTATTGGGGTGTTTTTCTTGAACACCTTATGGTGTGGGAACCTCCACGCTATGTATAACAATTATTGGTGACACATTCGCTAAATTTTAAAACATTGTAAAGATCCCAACACCTCCACCTTAAATATCAACAAATTTGTGCAAGACTTCATTCATAACCTCCACACCAATTAAATCCTTGGTCATCTTGTTGACCATATGCTTGGACGTCTCCCTAACACACTTTTGGGTGGTGTACCCAAGCATATCCTTGGCAACATCCAAAACCATCTCCTCAGTGTTTTTCCCCCTAGCTATTTCCTTGGCCATTTCCCTAGCTTTTTCCCCAACACTTTTCTCCCTAGTCATGTTTGTGATTGTCTCCAAGTCAACTCTTTCCTTAGCTCCTTGGGCTCATTGGGAACCTCCCAAGCTTGTTTCCCCAAGGAAGTCTAAACAACTTCCTCGTTAACCTTTTTGGTGACTTGTTCAAGAATGTGTTCAATGGCTTCTTCAACCCTTGGCAACTATCAAGCTACAAATCATACTTGAGTGGATGCATCATCCCCATGCACTTACAATGTTTTGCTAAATGGAATATATGTTTTTTCTTATGCATCCAAGGTTTCATGATCTTCCTTTTTTTCATTTGCATATATGGATGTTAATAGGATTCATGCCATAATGTTTAGTAGATCCGCACACTTGTGTTACACTAGATGATATTCAAACCCATGAAGGCTTGAAGGTAGGCAAGTATTTCCAACAACTTCAATTGATACACTCTTTCAAATTAAAACCACAATTGCCATGACATTGTTGTTGACAACCCTTAAGACAACATTGATTACATCGTCATTGGTGTCTCCTATTGTGAGCAAAACAAGGTAATCCATTTTGACATCCATTCCACCATCCATGTCAACATTAATAGACAAATGTTCCTTGTTGCCACCTTCCCTAATGGGAACCATGTTATGAAGATCTATTTCCTCGAAGGAAATTCCCATTCAATTATTAGTTGGTTGAACATCTTGAATTTTGATGACCCAAGGATATATGTGACAGCCCTTCATAAAGGGAGAAAATGGATGCAACGTAGCATGCTCAACTTTTTGACCTTGCATATCAATTGCCATTGCATCGTTGCCAACTTCAACATCTTGACCTTAGCCAAGGAACCCAAGAAATTTTTGTTGTTATACAAACCAATTTCTTGTACTTTTAAAATTTGTTTGGTCTTAACTTTTTTATAAGTGAATTCTTATAGTAATAATAGAAGTGTGGGATGGTTTACAATTATATTTCCACCCATTTTTATGCTACTTGTTTGGTTTTATATGAACATGATATAAAGTAAATCTATAGACATTCATTTAAAAAATATACATTACCATGTTTTTACCCAAGACGATTGGAAATCACAATTGTGGTAGTCATGAGGGCATTCATTCGCTCCCACAATGTAGCATCACGAGTTGTGTCAAACTCTATGACCATAATACAAATCCCCGTGTCACTATAATGCATATATTTGAAAGGTCAAATTGCTTGAGTAATGAAAATGGACAACTTATTATAGACTACAAACACATGGTGCAAATCTGAATTCTTGCTCTCAACCATGACCTCCTTCAAGGATTTCATAGCCATGGCTCGATCTCCAAATGGTTCTTCTGACCACATAACACACATCTCCTCATGTTGTTGCACCCATTACCAAAGTGTTTGTAGTTGGATTAAATGAAAAAACAATTGCATTAGTTCAAACTCCCTTCTTTTCACATATGTGTCTTATTCAATCATTGTGGCAAACCATCACAAGTTGATGAAAAAATCTACACAATCTTTCCACCCCACCAAAGTTGTAAGGGAGTTTGGCTTGTAGCAACTGGAATGTAACTGAAGTCATTCTACCAAAGCATTCAATGCCCACATTATCAAATCCATCCCAAGGGTGTTAGTAGTTTAGGACACAAATATTTTAGAATTTTTGCCATTAGAAGCATTACAAGGAATGATTCCAAGAAACAACCATTTGTGAAATCACATGTCAAGGTCTTCCTGATTTTTCGAGGGTCCATGAAATTTCAACCATGGAATAAAACGAGTTCACCCATTCATCATCCTTAGCTTGCATCCTATGAAATGCCATCCCCCATACTCTCAAAACTAGAGGAAGCAAGACACCAAAGAGTATCATGAATGTCCCATTCAAGTAGTTACTTGACCAACATAATTTCAACTGGGCTAAACATTTGTCCATTTTTTTTTGTAATCCAATGGAAGTATGTCATGAGTCCCATGTTTGACGGACAAATGCAACATCCTTTGTAATGTGGTGTTTATTTTGCACCTAGTACTATGGGAATGAATGAAATCACATTAAATATAGAAAAAATATTTTACGAATAATTGATTTCCCATCATTATTAAAAAACTTGGTACTTTTTGATTGGCAAATCTAGTTTAAAAATACCCAATTTGAACATGTGTCAAAAAGACCACTTAGTCATTTTGGACATGTTTGTTGTGATTCAAGTGATTTTTTTTACTAGCAAAATATGGACCATTTGACTAGTCGAATTTTTGCCCATAAATTTTTTTTGGTGGCAAGTAGGTAGGTTGTAAAAATGCAGGGAGGCATGTCATAAAAACACAAGTAGGTAGGTGGTAGCCTAGCCTAGCCTATTTTACTTGACCTACCTTAACCTAACTTAATACATCTTACTTAGCCCGTTAAGCATGTACATAGGTTATCATGTTATGAGTTGAACCCTTGACCTCCCCAATGATAAACCAAATCCTTGACCAATGGACCACACCATCAAAAGGTGTTCAACTTTTGTCAATTTTTTTAGTTGACATGTTTATTTCAACACTTTACTACAAGACTATGAGGTATGAAGGTAGGTAGGTTATAGGCGGGTGAATAGGTAGGTAGGTAATACATTTAGGTAGGTGGGTGGGTATATAGGTAGGTAAGTAGTTAATATGTAGGTAGGTTATAAGTTGGTGAATAAGTACATAAGTAGTACATTTAGGTGGGTAGGTAGGTAGGTAGGTAG
>Ga0116228_10000614_pt1 | contig 27520 bp, 19 predicted proteins | sample S1TSphfallax_2_FD_89694 | JGI IMG/M metagenome (GOLD analysis project Ga0116228, IMG submission 89694) | Host-associated microbial communities from peat moss isolated from Minnesota, USA - S1T2_Fc - Sphagnum fallax MG | ecosystem: Host-associated > Plants > Peat moss > Unclassified | place... | reverse complement strand
TCACACAAAACGCTGTGGCTTAACTTGACAACTGATGGTTCAAGGTACACCTTGAGAAAGGTTCATAATGATTCTCAAATTTAATTTATATTAATATACATTTCATGGACATGAAAAGACTTATGTTAATTTGTTTTTTGGTATCCATGTTGGTAGATAGGGAAAAAAATGAAGTAGTTATTTCTGAAATTGTCTTTGGAATGATCCCTGGATGACCATACGAAGAATTTCAAAAAATCTTTCATATATCAATTCTGATTATTCATGATTGAAATCAACTATGAAATTAATTAATTAGAGTTCCACATAGCTATGTACAATCAACTATGAAATTAATTAATTTGGGTTCCCCATAGCTATGTACTACCAGTGACGATCAATTATTTTAATTTTTTAATGTTTTCATATGGTTTTAAATAATTCATCATTGGTTATGTCAATGTAAAATTTAAGTTATTTTTTCACATTCATGTTGGTGGGTAGGGAAAAGGAGTGAGGTAGTTATAAAGATGAAGGTAGTTATTAGGAAAGAAGGGAAATAATTATTAAAATAGTTAGTAGCAAACAAGGTAATTATTATTTTTTAAAAAGGTAGTTAGATTTTGGATATGAAGCAATTGTATATGGACTAATTTTTGGAAATATTCAAGGACAACACCGTACCATAGATTCCAAATTAAACTTTTTTACAAAATGGAGCCTATGAAAGATTATAGAAAACCACCCATACATTAGTGCCTCAAAAATTCTCATCACTAGAATAAGATTTCAAATATAAAAAAGTAGGACCTTAAATAATTTTTAAATATATTTTCAAGCTGATGGAGGCCTACAATGTATTAATCTTCTCAATTTTTTCATATTATAATCATGATCGATCAAATTTTTAATATAAATTTATATTCAAAATCTTGAAAAATAACTAACTTAGAGTTTTCTTTCATAAAAGTCCTCAAACTTTATGTGTAGTTTACAATAAACTCAAAGGTGGGCCCCATGGTTTCATATTGAAAATTTAAAAAGTTTCAAATAATTTTTTTAATGTTTATGTCTTGACTAATACCATTTGAAAATAACTTTTGGTATATTTTACCATATTTATGCCCTTTAACATTTACACTAGATGAACTTTCCTTTTTATATATTTTTAATGGGTTTTTGTTTTTTGCTTTGATCTAATGATAATTTTGGTGTATCTTTTTATGTTTATGGTTGTGGCATCACAAGTTTTGATACATGAATTGAAGAACATCCAAAAGCACATTGAATGGGAGGAGACCAATAAGCTTGTGAAATCTATTTGTCTTATGAAACTTTTGAATTGTTCCAATTTTGTAAAAGACTTAACAATCTTATAGACACCATAGAAATAAACGATATGATTTGTACTTGTATGAGATAACCAATTTCAAATAGTTGGATTTTAACTATTTTGCATGGAATTCCACAATAAAGAACAAATTCAATTTTCAACTCCAATAAGTAGTTCCTCATCAGTGGTTGGTAACACTTCCTTTGAAAGTTTTCTACCCAATAATTATTTTTTTTAAAAAGAAATTTGTTATAGGATTTGTGCACTCTAAAGTAAAGGACTTTAACTTGTACATTTGTTAATTCAATTGGAATTCAATGTTATTTCTAATGATGAATGAGTTGGAAACAAGCATTGAGAAACATGCATAGAATGGTGAGTCATATAATGTAAACAATTTTTATTTTAGAGTTGTCATTCAAGTAGCATGTGGAATTTGTATGTTTGGATTGATATGTTTCATTGTATGCAAAAAATTTGTGATGGAGGCTAAGGTGAAACTTTTGGTTACCAAAAGGTAATTAAAAAAATTGGCACAAAATTGCCACCCTTGCAAATTTATTTTATTAATGTTTCTTCTAGTTAGGATTCAACATGGATGTACTAACAAAGTTTGATTTGGTGAAATTTTTTGGATCTTGATGTCATTGATGTGTTTTGATCTCAAGATATACATGTTTTTTTTAGAAAGAGGAAGTGGCCAAAAGATTCATGATTTTCTAAATGTTATCAAAACTTAAATGTTGTGCATATGTTATAGATCCATGCGAAGAAGTTAAAAAGGAGGACATGTGCACAATGTAGATATTGCAATTGAGGCATTACTTAATTTCTTGTTACAAATTTTCTTTCAAGATGTAGGTATGGGTGCAAATATATGTGGCATAGAAGTTTTTGACATCTTTTACCATGTCATTTTGAATAATTCTTGATTAAAGAAATGAGATCCACAAGAGCTTGCATATATGAGCATATTGTTCACATATATTGCATATCAAGGTTGTACACAATGCATCATGTCAATTTTGATGTTGACACCCTTTGGTGTCATGTTTGTATTAAAATTTCTAAGACACCATATAAATATGTTTCAACAAATATGTTATACAAGTTAATATTTTACATTGACAAAAAAAAATCTTCAAAAGTTACAACTAATTAATTACATACAATACCATTGAATGTAATTTATTTTTTAAAAGGAATGTAATCTACCTTTTGTGAGATATAATTTGAGCTTGTAAATCATTCATTCTATAATCTTGTAATATGTTTTGAAACATGTCAACAAATTTACATGGGATTGAAATGTCAATCCCATTTATGTACAAGGGTGCATTCACACTAACATGAGCAATAGCAAGAATAACTAGTGCTTAGTTTTTCATCTTTCAATGTGAAAATGTGTACTAATGTTGCAAGTCATTAAAAAACATTCATGGTCAACAATGTTTTTAATATATTATGAAAACATATCATATGATTTGGAATGAATCTAATGAGAATAAAGTACTGAAAAACACTCATTAAACATTATAACCACTGGTTTTTTAACATTGTAAATACTTTGATTTTGTGAAAAACAATTTAACATGAGATATTTTGGGGGAGATTCTTTAAACATATCTTACATAATAATATAATGCAACATCTTTTTAAGTCATAACTTTTTTGTATTTTTTTTTTCAATTTATAAAATGAAATATTCCTAAGATATTTCAAGTTATATTGTCCCTAAGCATGTAGGGTTGGTTCATGTTAATTATGGACATACCCACATTAGGATGGCCCAAAACATGGGACTAAAAATTCAGTTCCATGTATGTAGAAAATTATGTGGGCAAAAATTTCAATCCCATGTATGTTTTAGTCCCATCCTTTATAAATACATGGGATCAAATTTTCAATTCCAAATTTCAATTCCATGTTACATACATGGGAGTAAATTTTTAGTCCCATCTACGATTAAATATGTGAGAAAAGTTGAGATCAAAATTTTGATACCATATTGTTCAATTTACATGGATGAAAATTGGATTGAAATTTTGGTCACATCCTATATACAATTGAAAATGGGACCAAAATTAAATTTTACCTATTTTGATCCCCTATAAATTGAACATTTTTTTAATACTATTTGTGTAATCTTTTATGCATTTTTAATGCCTTATATTTTATTAAGTGAAATATTAAAAATATGAAATATTAATGTGTATTTTTTCCATACAATTAACTTTGTGTTTACTCTAACACTGAAAATGATGTGTTGGATGTGACATTGATGTGACATCTAATGTGAAATTGTCAATTCTCATCCATTCAACAACCATGATACACATGCATCACAACATAGTAAACATGAGGTTCCAAATGTTTGAATTGTCAAGCACAATGGTTGTTGGATATAGTGGAAATAACATACATAGTATTGATGTTCCCTCCACCTAGTTTTTTCTCTCTTTTAATTTAAACATGTCTCCCAATTCAACCCTACAAAGCTTCATCATTTTCAAGCTATTTGTCATGGGTACCATTTGCTTAAGACAAACATTCTTTGTCCATTGTTAAATGAGTTGATAAATTGATCTTCATGATTGCCCAACCTTCTTGTCATTTGAAATAAGAGTAGTAGAAAAATTTGATAGCCACTAGCAACATGTTTTACTAGTTATAAAGTTGTTTGATGTATGTTTTTCACATTTACCAAGTTTTGCTAAAATGTATTTTGTCCTCTTTTACCTCCTCTTCAATCAAGCTATATACTTATATATTTATATACTCTAAAGGCAACTTGAGGTACTTATTTTGCATGCTTCCATAAAAAGTGGGGATGTGGGATTAATAGATGAATGTTTGTTTTGCTTAAAACTAACAAATTTATTTTCCATTCTTTGAAAAGAAAGTGTAACTCTACTGCATTATTTTTGTTGGTTGCATGGGTTCCAACTTGATGTTAATTAAATCTTTATTGGTTTAATCTTCTTCTCATAAATGATGGGTTGAATAGTGTTTTGACTGCATCAAAGATATATCTTCTTTCTATTATAATAATGGGTTCTACAAATACATTGGATCAATTCTTAAGAGCTCAATAATGGGCTTTACATTGGAGTTGTTTATGTATGCATATAGAAAACAATTGATATTATTGTTTGAACAATGTTGACCTAGATCTCTTGTATGTTTTTGTGTGTGAGAGTTATGCCCATAAATCTATGGGATTATGATCCAATAATATATTCTTTGGTGGTTTCCTATATTCAATTCAAATGTTAATTAAAACATATACTTGGTTTGGTTTGAAGATCTTGATGGATGTGCAAGGTTCAAATACGAAAATGTGTTAATGATTACCAAAACATAGAATCCAAAATGTTTTTTGGGTTGGAGATATTTTTGAATATATTTCATTTATAATTTGGGACAAGTTATAAATTACTTATCAACAAATCAATAATATCACACAAATCACATCATACACAAAGTTGATGGAAATTCACATAACTAAAAATACAAATATGATGGAATGTTTCAAGACAAAATCCAACTGATGATGATACTACATTGCTAATTTTGACATTTCAAAACTTCAATTGGTTCAAAAGCTTATTTTGTGTTGGAAACACATTCATTTGTTATATGTAAAGAAAAATCATTTTGTATACACCTTCAATTTCATGTACTTGAAATTCATTGATGAACATAAAAAAACAACATTACCAAATATTATGGGGTCAAATGTATCAAATGTGATGAAGCCCATGACTTTCAAAGGAAAGCACTTTAACCTTGGTGCACCTATAAAACATCCTTTTGTAGTGACTACAACAAAAAAAACAACATTATGTTTTTCAACTCATGAAAGAGAAGGTCCAAAACTTGTTGGATTCTTTGCCAAAACTCAAGGGAAGTCTTTGAAGGATCATGTTAAACCAACAAGTTAAAATAAAAGTGGAAAAACTTCCACATCAGCGTTTGAGTCCAAATACAATCCCAATGTGATTTGTCATTATCGTTGAAAGAAAGGCACATTGTTTTAGATTACAAAAATAAAACATAAGATCATGCCAAAGGGGTGTTCAAAAAACTTGAGCTAATGTTATAGCTCAAAGTTCATAAACCTTAACCTTGACATTTTGAACTAAAACACATCAACCTTTCATGGTTGTTGTTGCCAAAGAAAGTAATACTTGGTATTTTGATATTGATGTAGGTAAACATTTGGCACCTTGAAGATGTTGGTCCTCCTCATATAGACCTTTGAACCCCTCCCTCATGTTCACGATATGGGGGATAATGGAAGTTAAAAAACAAATGGTGTAGCAACAATCACCATTTTTCATTATACAAGCCACATTATTAATGGAAGATGGCTTGTGCATGAACGTGAAGCCTGAGGTTGGAGGTTGGAGGTTGGAACTTAAAGTTTAATACAATTTTAATCCACCTACATGGATGAATGTCATTTTTACATGGATGAATTTCATTTATGATTTGAGATAAATAAATAAATCATTGGATGAAATTCATCCATGATTAGAAGATAAAGATCAAATTAATTTATATCCATCCTCATTTGTTGTCCAAATATTAATATTTCAAACTTGAATGTCATTTAATAATGATGGATAATGAAATTGTGATAATAGGGAAAATTGATGGTGTGACCAAAATGATTTAAATTTTTTTGTTTAAGAAATAATTTTCATGAAAAATGTTAAGGAATTAAAAAAATTTGTCATGGGTGAATGACTGTCACCCCCGCCCCCCCTACCCCCCCGCCCAATTGTTGTCAACAACATTGGTTAAATTTGAAGAAAAACATGGCGCCTTTGATGAAGAATGAAAAAAAAAAAAACCCCATAGTTGCAAAAGACAATTATATATAGGTTTGAAAGAAGTTGTGGCACCTTTTAGAGGAGGGGGAGGAACAAACCTAATGTCATTGTCAACATTGGGTCAATTTGCCTAAAAAAATGATAGAATTTTTTTTTAATTTTAAATTTTAAAAACAAAAATTACCATTTGGTGAATGTTAGCATAGTAATGGTAATGTATATATAGTTAAGACCCTTTTGAAATAATGAGATTTAAAACCATAGTCACAAAATACATCTATAATGAAATTTACATTATATTATTCAACAAATGGTATATCATATATAATTAGATTTTGTTTTATGAAGTTTTACTTAATTAAAATTATGGCAAAAACATTTATCCATAAAACTTTAATGATAAAATATAACATTCATCCATAATTTTAATGGAAGTTCTATTTATTAAAAAATGTACTAAATGCAATTAATTATTTTCATCCATACATTAGATGAATGAAAAAATCATCCATAATGAAGATGAATGTTTATTTTCATCCCTATGTTTGCATCTAAGTTTATTAGTCAACATTCATTTTGCGATTAAATTCTTGGGTTTTAATTTACTTGCATGTGTATAGGTAAAAATACATTTTAGCATCCCAAGTTCCAACTCTAGGCTTTAGGCTCGGGCTCTAGGCTCATGTAATAGCTTGCCTCCAATAATTTTCATTTTCATGATCATTACATGGTGGAAACAACAAAAAAGTTCAAAAAAAACTTTCCATTGTAATCAAAAGGATTTTTACTTCCCATTGGTGAAGGAGTCTCCTTAATAAAAGTTACTTTTATTGTTGGCCATAACATCAAGATGCAAATAACATCAATTGTCACTATTGTTTAGTTCAAACAAATTTTGTGCCATGCATGAAATTAAACATAGATGTCATGGTCCTTGGAATTAACAACAATTTCCAATTATTTCATACCTACCCACTTTGTGAGGGATGTGTTGTTGGAAAACAACCCCAAAAAATTCCAACTTTTCTTGAAAATGATTTTGAAACCAAAGTTGTGTTCAAACTCATACATTTAGACAAATGTGGTCCCATGCAAATAAAGTCTTTGAATGGATTTGTCTACTTTGCAACATCTATAGATGATTATTCATGATTCATAATAGTTTATTTCCTCAAGAGCAAATATGATGTCTTTCAATGTTTTAATATTACAAAGATATTGTTGAAGCTCAAATAGGTAACAAAATTAAATTTTTGTGATTTGACATTGGTGAATACATTTATAGTATTTTATCAAGTTTTGTGAAGATAATGGCATGTCTTGACCATATATATGCCACATATATTTGAACAAAACAAGGTGTTTAAATGGAAGAACCACATTTTTGTTTGAAGTTGCCCACGACATGTAACCTACAACATGTAGCCTTTCCGAATAGCTAAACTCCCACATGTAGGTGTAAACACAATAAAATGGCTCACCTATGGCATGACCAATGGTTAATTTTACCTATTTTTAAGTGGGACATTAAATTAATGCTGAAAATGTTTTATGTACTTATACAACAATGCTTTTAATATATTATGTAACCATTTAAAAAAGTTTGAAATGAATGTAATGAATATAAAAATACCCAAAAAAACTTTTAAAGCATTGTAACCAATGTTTTTCACTATTTAAAAGACTTAAAAAAAGACTTTAAAATATTTGAAAATACATATGTTTAAGTTTTTAAAAATATCAACCTTAACATAATATTATGATTAAAATTTTAAACATTTTAAAATATATATTTCAAAATTTTCCAAGAATATTTAGATTAAACATAGGACAATGTGGGTGGGTGTGAGTCATTTAACATGTTTAGACCCATACTTTTTGGGTTAGAGCTTATAATAGTTGTTATATTCAAAACCAGTTTTTGGATGTCATAGTGTCATTTTGTTTGCACTTCTATGGATTAAAATTTGTTTCATGTCAAATGTTTTTTAAATTTATAAAAAGGGATTTGATCATATGATTTTTATATAATCTAGTTTGATTTTTAAAAAAAATGAAATAATTTGAAATGGAAAGTTTTACATCAAATGGGGCACTTTTAATTGCAAACAAGTTATGATGTGACAATCTTTATAAAAGGTGGAAATGGACTCATTATAATCATAGTTTGCAATGAAATAACACAAATAAAAATAAAAATTATTTATAATTGTGGTTTGCAAATCCAAAATGAGTTCTTTTAAACTATTTCAGCATTATATGAAAGTTTGGTGGACTTTTGATGACCAAAAATCAACATAAATGGCAAAGTCCCCCATGTTATGATTTTGTAAAATTGAGGAAAACAAAACATGAAGATTGTAACCTAATTTACATTACATGGTTAGGTGTCATGTATTGTTCATTGGAAATTTAGATGAATGTTAAAGACAAATTCACAACTTGAAATTTTTGGCTTGTAAAAAATACATTGTAAAGAGTATTATTTAGGACTCAAAATTTTGGTCAAAAGTGGCTTACTTTAAAGTGCAAATACCCATGACTAAACCCCCATGATCACCTCAAGAACATGCTTATGATGTTCCATGGGAGACACTTATTCTAATTCTACCTACTCTTCTTACTTTACCCCAAAACCTTTGAATGTTCAAGCAACTTTGCTATTTCCATCCATTCATTGAACCTCATCTCCTCCCTATGTTCTTACACCTTTTAGTGATCACAACATTGATGATTGATCATGACCTATTTGAAAATTCATCTTATCAAAACCTCAATCCTATTTCAAGCCCTTTAGGTTCTCTTCCTCCCCTTATCAATTTACTTAAACTATAAAAGGGAAAATTACCAAGTACACCAATTATGTTGCAAACTTGGTGACCATTTCCAACTTTTACCAAATTGATGAACTAGCCATGGTTGATGAAGCTTTAATTAATTTAAGAAGGAACCATTGGAAGGAAGCTTTGGAGTCTAAATATTTTATGTAAAAATGCCATAAAATTTTGCATATATTTTTTGTACTAAATAAACAATAATATATATTTTTCTAATGCATTCTACTATTCTTAATATTTTATGTATTTATCACAAGCTTATTACTTTAGTTGATATTTTTACATTTTTCAAATCTAACTATTAAAATGATTGTTATTAATGTTAATTGAACATTATACACCTTAATACACATTTTGATTTAAAACTTGAACTTTTGGATTATGACAACGTGAAGCTTGAAAATGTGGAAAGAGTTATTTTGTGCAATTTTGATAATATTGCAATTTATGGATAATAGTTTGATAGTAGATTAAAAGATTAATTGATACAAGGGCAAACCCATCCTTGGGTGGTACCATTAGGAACCACCTCACTGACCAAATTCAAAGAAAGGTGGACTCAATTTAATTTAATTTTTAAAAATTAATCTTTTTTAAATTGTGATTTTTACTATTGACTTGCACCACATGAACTTTGTGTTCCCACCTAAGTATACATTGTGGAAAATTTGTAAACACCTACATAGGCTACACAAGTAAAAGATTTGCATTTTTGACATGTGTTTTTGACATTCTTGACGCCTTATCATTGAGTGTCAAGTTGCATCATTGTAATGTTTTTTTGGTTCATCAACTTTAGTCATTAGGGTATGGCTCAAATTGTTGATTGAAAAGAAAAGAAATGAAAATTATTACCACAAACTTGTAAATGTGAATGCAATGGGCTTTTTAAACTTCTTAGTCCCAAACTTTGGAAATTGCTAAAAACATTATGGTCGCCTCAATCCAATACTACTAAACAAATAAAAAAGAGGACAATATGAAGCCTTCCTAGAAATTAAACACATTAAAAGAAGTGAAAAAAACATGTTCCTTTTGTGTTCTAAAACAAACGAACCCCAAATGTTACATTTTTGAAACTTTTTCCTTGATCACTCATTTGGAATATTAAAACTTACATTTTTGTAAATCCAATTGAATTTTGAAATTTTATATGACTTGGGTAATCTTTTGAAATAAAAATTGAAATGAAAAGTTTTCCTTAAATGAATCCTATGTTGTTTAAAAATTAGATGGGTTTAAAAGTTTTGGGGAGTGGCATTCCTATTGGTACCACCCAAGGATGGGTTTGCCCACAATATCTTTAGCTTTTGAAAACTTCTCCATATCACATTTGATACATTCATATAGGGGTTGAGTATTTTAAAGTGTACCATTTAGGACTAAGGGGAGGTAATCCCTATGAAGTTTTATATTTTGATTTTCATAAAGATGAAAGAATCAATATTTTTGAATATTTTATGAAAAATTAAACCATCACACATTTAAAACCATCAATATCATTCACTTTGTCATGTCCACATGTATGGTAAATACAATTAGTAAAAACATATTTTAAAAATGATGTTCTAACACATTTTTGGTATTCATCAAATAGTTTGGATTTGTAGTTCAAAAGGTCAACCTCATAAGGTGTCACCTATTCTTTAATGTACTTTTCACACAATTTTCTTCTTTTGCCTTTGAGGATAGCTTTTTTGGCCTACTTTATTTTGGTTGGACCCAAAAATGCAAGATGTTGATTCAACACTACCACCAAGTCAATTGGTTGTTAGTTACAAGTGGATTTTGAGAAGGAATCATCATATTTCAATATTGGAACATTGCTCATGAGAAAAACTCTAGGAATTAGTTATTAAAATTATATCATTAAGAATAAAAATTGCATGTGTAGCTACGCATAATTAATTTTCACATTCACCAAATGAACATGAAATCATTCTTAAACTTTTAAAATCTTAAATGAAGAAATAAACATGCTTCAACTTAAAAACTTTGTTCACCTTCAAAGGTTTATAGTCTTTTCAAAACCATTTATGAGTTAAAACAATTAGGTGAATGTGGTATGGGAGATATTATTTTTATTTCCTACAAAGTGAGATCAAAAAGTATGTTGTTGATCCCAACATATGTATCAAAACAATTCAAGTCATTTTGTCCTTTTAACTTGGTTTTATGCGAATGATTAATTAAAATTTGTGAGCAATGATGAATGATTCTTATAAGGTGTCAAAGTTGACCTCTCTAGTGCATTTTAAATGGCTAATTTATGAACCCCATAGAATAAATTGTTTTTAGATTCAAGTAAGTAAGACCATCATTTCAACCATTCCATTCACTTGCTTCAAGAGAGATATCTTGAGGATATTTTAAAACATTTTGTGACATTGGAATGTAAGGTTGAAAGCAAGATAAAATAAACAAAAAAAATAAATGTCTCCATTTAAATTATGTGTCATTCACATAATTATAATAAAAGAACATAAAGTTGAGCAAGAATATGTGTCAAGTACTATCCATGTTTGAGTTATTAAGTTTAAAAGAATATCATTTTAAAAAACCAAAAACAATTTGAGCCTTATATATAAAGTAAAAATACATTTGAAACCAATTAATTAATGTGTTCAAACATATTTTTACATTTAAATACTTTATAAAATAGACATTGTATGGGCATAAGCAAGACAAAATGAACAATTTTAAATACAAAAATATGCAAAATAGATATAAAATAGTAACAAAACCCATGATAAAATGATAATACATTGATTTTCTTTATATGAATGATTAAAAATTTAAATAATTCTTCCCTACAATGCATTAGTTTTCAAATTTTGCATCATAAAATAAATTGAAAGTAAGATTTTCAAGATATAAATAGCTTTTACAGTCTATTTTTTGCCAAGTGTGAACTTTTGTAAATGCTAAATATGATGCAACAAATAGAAAATAGATTAGATTTTTTTAATCCCTTAGAAATATAATTATTTTTATATCCTAACATTGTATAAGTGTATTTCATTATATATTCTATGTTTAAAGTTCCCCAACCATGAATTTACCACCCATTAAACACAGACATTTTTGTTTATTTTCAAACCTTATTGGGTGAAAACATCCTTGGGTGGTACCACTAGGAATGTCACACCTTGATTTTCATAGACCTATCAAATTTTAATAATCATAGGAAACATTTAAATAAATATTTTCATAAGATATTTTCAATGAGTACATTTATCAAGTTCCATAGATTTTAGAATTTTAATAATATAAAGAATATTGTGTATTTTGATGTTCCTAATGATCGTTCTTTATTTTGTTAATGTAGATTATTTTACATGTAAAAAAAATGACCAAAGGTTTTTTTTAATCATACTTCCATTCATTTTGGTGTTACTTTATTGTTTTCATATACAAAATACAAGGTAAAAATGAAAATGAATTTGTGAAGTACATTTTTTGTTTACTTGAATATCATGCTTGCACCCATATGTACTAAGTTAAGATATAAAGATCACCATATATTTGAGGTTGTCGTAAAAAATTTCTAATCTATCTTTGTTAAAACATATTTGACACCTACTTAAAATTAAAGTTGATTCTAAGAAATTAGAGTTCACAAATAGATGACATTTAAAAGATATTAAAACAATGCAAAAATTGAAAATTAATGCGTCCAAATTGGGTATTAGGAACCACTATCGGATATAGCAATTGTTTGATTTCATTGAGATAAACACTAATTTAAGATGATGCTAGATTTATTAGATTTTTTGCAAAAGCATTTTTAATGTATTATGAGAACATTAGGATAAATCTGAAATGAAACTAATGAACATGGAATACCCAAAAACGCTTTTAAAGCAATGTACCCAATTTGCTTTTTGTTGCTCGAAGGACTTTCAATAAGAGTTGAAATTATTTGAAAATAAAATTTTAATGAGATTTTTTTTGCATACACATTTGGATATCATATATGATGCAACATCTTTTGGATCATAAAAATTATAATTATTTTTATATTGATATGTAAATCATGATTTTAAGAATATTTTACAAAATATGCTACTTTTAAAGATTTGATTCTCAATGCAAAGGTATTTTATCTTTGATCATTCAATTAAAACCATCAAATGTTTCACAACTTTATGATATGAATTTTTGTTGCATATTGAAGTTGTCAGTTGCTTCATGTATGCAAATACAAATACTTTTCGAAACTTGGCTTTTCTAACATCTTTTGACATGTACAAACCTCAAAACATTCATTACTTTTGTTGGTTGGGGTAAGAAAGGTTCTAGGATCATGGCATGTCACAAATTAATGCATTTGACAACAATAAAATGCACTTTTTGCTTTGTACATATCACTAAACATATGGCAATTAAATATGGTGGTGCTAGTCTAAAAATTCAAAGATGGATTGCCTCTAATGACAAATAATCAAGACTTTTGCAAGCCTACATCTAGATACATATTTTATACTTGTTGGAGGTGAAATTTCATGGCTCAATGTGATTTAAGCAAGCTATTGTTGATCTTTCCTCAACAGAAATTGAGTACATTGTAGCTATTTTAGCAACAAATAAAATTGTGTGGCTAACATAACTAATGAAATACCTTGGATCAATTTCCTTAATTGGAACCTATTCAACTAATGTGTGATGATCAATCTTGCATTGTGCTGTCAAAGACATCTAAAGAGCATGACCCATTATTCATATCGACATCAAGTATCATTATTTGAGGGAGAAGGTGGCAAGCTCAGAGATAGAATTTGCTATACATAACAACTGCACACAAATGTTGTCACAAAATCTCTTCACAAATTGAAATCACCAAGTTTGTGTAGAAAGGAAAGGATTGACAACTCCACATCCTAAAGCATGATCAGGTCTTCTTTTTAAAGTGAGGGTGTTAATGATAGATATTCATTTAGGGTTAACATGAACACACCATACCCTTTCATACTCTTGGGTTGTGTTTGGAACTCTTAAGGGGATCTTCTACGTTTTGACATTAACTCATAATCGCAATATACAAAGCACAGTTTTGTTTATCAGATTGTGGTTGTTGGTAATCCATAACATCGTATTGGGTTACATACCCATTTGATGCACTTGGGGTCTGCTTGCAAGGAGTTTCTTAAGGACTTTGAGAATGAGGATGATCAATCCAAAAGCTATTGCAAGATTAGAAGACTTGAATGGAGAGTAACATTTGGTGTGTGTCCAATGGAGCTATGACCAAGGTCTAGTGGTAGTACTAGAGCACTACAGACTGTCCTCAAACCAAAGCAATTTCAACAGATGTTATTATGGCACTTGGACTTGAAGCCAAGAAGAATTTTGGGGTGTGCAAGTGACCCACAAAGTATCTCACATTTTGGGCTGGATGCAATGGAGAAGGTCAACAGAAATTGCAAATGCCCAACTTTTTCAGGCTGCAATTCAAAGAGGATAAGATGTATATTTCTAGTACGTGTATCACTACTTGGAACTTGGAGAAAAGCTCTAGTTCTGCTACAACTGTGAGATTGTGGTGGGTATAGATAAACAGGATGGCATTTTCTTGTTAGGAGAGCTGAAAGTTACTATCTGTATTATGTTATATCTGTGTTCATATATGAGAACTGGAATGATCCAAGCATCCCAAGATTTCACTGTGGATCACACAATTCAAATGCAGGCCTGCTGTGCTATCCTACCTTGAATTTGAATGCTGCGCCTTCCAGTTGGAATTACTGAAGATGCCAAGGAGCTCATTCTTGAAATTTTTCTACTTACCCAAGTTTCTTGGAAACAAATTTCAACTTTATTTTTGGTGCTGCCATTTTGTCATTGCTTTCTATCAATTTCAAAACTAGCAGGGACTAAATGCAAGTTATGGGATTAGAACGATGACTTTAAAATATACTGAATTTTGTTTGTACAATAGCAAGACTTTCCTGGACATGGCCCAGGTGGATCATGTGGCCATGCCATCAGCTTGGGTGGAGGAGTAGTGCAGGTGGGAATTTGTGTTGTGCAATTGAGCACAAAGAGGTATCAGAGAGTCAATAGTGGATCAGAAAATTTGCACCACTAGGTTGACCTCATCCTTGGCTGCAAGCAACTTGAGGCTTTAATTGGTATGGCTGCCAAATACTATTGGCCTTGTCCAGTATTTGCTGTAGAAATTTAGGTTTTTTGGGTAGGGTTTATTTGTTTTTGGACCCCAATATTTTAGTGTGAACGAAGTTCCAGCTTTTTCATGTTTGGGAGGGTTTGTCACCAAGGAACCATCTTGGAGTCCCATAAACATGACATTCTAAAATGTACTCATTGGTCATTGTAGGAATCCAAGATCTAGACACACAAATGAATCACAAAACAAACTTGCTGTCAACCAAGAAGAAACTCAGCAACCACACCTCCTATTCCTCTTTTGTGCTCTAGTTGTGCATGACAGTCCTTGTGCAACTTCTCAATTCTCAGATGCAAATCATGCATAATATTTCAACTGAAGATTGGATGCGGAAAAAGAGATGTGGAAAAAGTTGCTGTTTGCCGCAGCTATCCTCTTCTAAATACACGTTACAAAAGTGGCACAAGGATCCAGTAACAGCATTGCTCCTTAGTAATGACTTGAAAGCTGCTGTGCAGTGGCAACAGACAACGGGGGTCATGTGGTCTCATGGACATTATCAGATGATGTCTTCAAGAACCCATCTGTACAACAAACTCAGGTACCCATATGCTTGTCGTGAATTTGACCGGCATACATGTAAAAGTGGACTTAGGGGATATCTGCATTTGTGTTAATAGCTTTCAGAAGTTGCAGCCATCATAGATCTGTATTTTGTAAACTTGCACAAGTTAGCCTAGATACAAAGTATAAACTTGCATGTTTGAAGAAAGCACATCCTCTGTTCTTCTCTGTTACCAAATGAACATGAAATTCTCTATGCTAGTGTCTATGCTACTTAGCTGTAACTGCTGGTGGTTGAATCATAACTCAGGCTTGTTGCAGTTTGACAAATGCACATCTTGTCAAATTTGTCTGATTGTTGATGCCCAGAATTAGAGACATTATCACTGTCAGCACTCTGGTTAAATCTTCTGTGCACACCTGCTGCTCCACCTGATCACCTTATATTGAAGAACCTTCATGGGTAGCTCTCCACTGTACATGTGTGTATGTTATGTGTGTAGACAGCTAAACTCATCCAGTGTTGAAGAGACTGTTGACAGAGAACCTACTGCCAATGACAGGGGCTGGTGACAGTGCCTACTTACTCCTACAAGTTTGTCAATTTGGACACAACAGTCTAAAGCAGTACATTCTAGACCAGAATTCACCAGCAGGGTGAGGGGCATTGATATTACCCACTTTCCTGCACTCACCCTTCAAGGCCTTCTTCACCATTTTTCTGTAGAAATTTACACTCAGATCTGTCAAATTAGACACATTATAGAATGGAACACGGATCTATTGTTTAGATGAGGATTGTGCTGCAGGTCCAGCTTGTATCCTGCTTTGCTCTTATTGTCGCTTCAGTATTCAAACACTTCTTTTGTCAATTTGTTACATTCTCATGGCAGTTGTTGTCACTTTGGCAGATGTTCTTGGCTGCAAGTCAGTTGGTTCCTTGTTGACTGATGATTTCAGTAACTGCAGCAATTCATGAGGCCTGATTTTGATGCTCTCCCATGTATGCAGACCCTACAGGATCTAAGTGTCTTGACCCTGCATGAAAACTGAATATCTATTGGAGCCAAGTTATGAACTTGATGTCCTTTGGCTCTCGGTGTTTTCAGACAACTGTTGGTTCCTCAGAATGTGTGTTCAAAATTGGCAAACAAAAGCAGCACTTTGACATTCCACCTTTCAGCTGTTGCAGTTCTTACAGGACAGACAAGTGTGCTCAATTTTGTAGACACTAGTATGGTCACAAGATGTGGTATCAAAGAACAAAGGTTGACTCCTGATGGTCTGAAGCCCAGGAAGGTTCTTGCAAAGGCAATTTGGAGTCCAGTGTACATGTAGAAATGAGTACTAAGTGTAATACATATGTCCAATCTTTTTGTTGCTGAGGCCACCATGTACATGATACAGTGATGAGGACCCAAATGTCCAGATCAGAACTCAATACTTCAGGTTGCAAAGGTGAGTATTGTAACAAGCGTGAAACTGTTGATAAGGGATATACTCATCTTCTTTGATGTTAAAGTCTATACTCGGACATGAAGGATAAGTGTTAAACTATGCATCAAGAAGGTCACACAAGTTCAGTGTTCAGGTTGTCTAATTTCAAACTGAATATTAAGCTGATTAGAATCATGGTGGAAACCTGTGAAAAACCACCAAAGATAAGGGATCAGCATTTTAGCATTCAAGCATCGTGTGGAATGGTAACAGATTCCAGAAGATAAGGGATCATATTACAACTTGAACAACATTTTAGCTCTGCAATCCACAACCAGGTTGACATGTCTAATTTCAAGCCCTGAAATCAACAACAAACACATTGTGAATGGTCTTCTTACAGACGCAGGCAACAAGCTGCTGACAAACTATTTTTTGTCTGTTGAACTCTCTCTCACCTTGGAACTAATAAGACGAACAATGCAGACACAGACTTATTGCACACCAGCAGCAAAGATCTTAAATTCACAAGACTTTTGGTATTCAATGAATCAACAATACTGACTACCCAAGGGGACACTGCATTACAAAAACCAAGCTTTTCAGCTTTCATATTGCTAGCTCATACAATAATAGTTTCACACCATGTACATTAAAACTACTATTGCAAGTTCAAAGAGGGAATTAATTAAGTTGCAACCTTAACTGCATATCATTTTGGTCTGGATGCTCCAGAGGGGGCAGCTTGAAACACATCACCAGCTTAGGACTCTACAAAATGTACACAAACTATGAACAACAAAGGCTCAATGATCATCACCCAGCCATTGCAGAGGACATCAATGTTCATCATGACTCTTCTATTGAGCATTACAGTCTACTCAATTTGTTTTAGCGGCTGCACACTATTTACTTGTCTGGTACTCTACAAGCCTTTTGTGTTCACTAGATTTGAGTTTTGGTAAGAAATTGCTCGTCTACCCAAGCAGCTGGCTGGCTACTGAGCCACATTACTCAGGCTATGAAATAAACTCAGGATTCATGGTGAAATGCAAGTCTGTGCAAGCAGATCTGCAAAGATTACAACATTGGACCCAGTATGATGCCCCAAACTTAGGCAATGATTTGGTGGGCCTAGACTAAAAAGGGCATTGTGGTGTTGTTGGGCTCTTGAATTGAGCTGAAAACTAAGTCCTGACGGTTTGCAGAGCTCTATAGTACTTGCTTGACTGCATCCACATTAAGCTTGCACAAGATGGTACTGTTCAGGTCTTTCAGCGCCCTTGGGATGATGTTTGTAAGCATTGGAGAGGAATTCTTGGAAGGTAAAAGCTCGGTAGATTCGAGGTTGTTGTGGCGTGACGAGCTCTTCAGGTGCCATAATGGTTGCACTCAAAGGAGGGTTAAGGAAGCAGGCCATTGAGAGACGCTTACTGGTACCATTCACAATTGCCCTGTGTAATACACTCTTGTATCTCCTGTTGCTCAAGATCTGCAAAGCAAAAGACAATAATTTTCCACATCATGAGTCCAATAGGAATTCCAATTAGCAAAAAAGGAAGAAAATTTCCTCCAAAGACAGAATCACCAAACTTTTTCAAGGACTTGGCTCTCTCCTTCTACAAACAGTTCAACAACCAGCTTATTTATAACCGTCAGAGATTGCCACACACTTTGTACTAGCTACTGTCACTGCTGCAGTGCTGCTGCATTCGGGTATAGCATGGACTTGGTCCCCTTGCAATATCTTCTTCCAACAGATCATGTCAGAAACTTGCACATGTGACTGCAAGTTACTAAGATCCTTGCTGCAAAATGTGCTGAATCTTTTGACTGTGATCTTACAATCAGTGAATCTTGTGAAGATTGCTCAAACAGACATATATTCTGCTGCTGCAGCTGTTGTTTAAAATAATTGTCAGTCCTTAAAAACAAAACTTCTTGTACAGTGAAGAAGAAGAAGAAGAAGATGATTATGATGAAGAGTGGGGCTTCATGCATGCAAGTGCTGATCACTCTTAGCATACACTCACTCACTCTTGGCCCTATTGCAAAGTTCAAAACCAGACTGTTGACTTGGCATGATGATGATAATGATGATAGAGAATGTGAATAATGAATCTACTGACAAAGTGTTTTGACTTTTTGTACACGTAGCAGGGGACAGAGAATAAGAGCTCAAGAGTCCTGTCCTGGCAGGATTTGATGTAATATTCCAGGCCACATGCAGGCAGGCTAGGCAGGGCCCACTGCAAATAGCTGGTACCGGCCTAGTTTTAGCTGGTAACCATCAGGGTTTATCTTGATAGAGGTGGAAAGAGAATGAAAGCTGATTCAATATCTAGATGCAGTGAGCGTCTGGACTAGCAAAAGCTGTTTTAGCTGCTCTGCTGCATCTCATCATCACTCCAGTGTGAATCACAAATAGAACAAGCTGAGGCCAAACTAGCTTAGCTTCTGTTACATCTCGGGAATACGTCATATTCTGTTGCAGCTTTGCAGCCCTGCTGGATCAACTTCTTGGTTCTTTGGTTCGTTGGCTGGCTGCTGCATGCTTTGGATTCATGCAAGTCAACCCGGAGAATCATTACTGGACCAGTAGCTACATGTACATACAACTCACCACTGCCAGCAAAAACTTGTGTGGAGAAGGTCTAGCATTTGTTGCAAGAATGTACAAAATTATTGGGAAGTCTGCACATGACTAGAGTACTACTGTATGTGTGTGTGCGTGTGTACCTGGAAGAGGTCACCAACGTTCACGACGAAGCACTCGGGTCGAGGTTTGACGGTGACCCACTGCTCGTTGATGAATACTTGTAAGCCGACCACATTGTCCTGGTGAAGAATGGTGAGGAGATGAGGGTCGGTGTGAGCGCGAAGCCCAATTGCGAGCTCGGGCTCAGGACACGGAGGATACAAGTTCAAGCGCATGGACACCATGGCTGATTCTTCGAAGTAGTGGTTCAGTCGCGTTGGCGGCAAGCCTAGACCTTCCGCAAGAAGCTCAGTGAGCTGCCTTGCTAGCTTCTCCACTTCGCCCATGTACTCTTCCAATGTCTCACTGCACACACAACACACGCCACCATGCATCTAACCGTTCGTTATGATGTTCTAGAGCTACTCATTCTTCCAGCATCTGCGAATCTAGATCCAATAGGGACGAGATTTCATGCAAAACTTGAGGCTATGTCCACCAGCTTGCAGTCCGAAGAAAACATCATGCAATACCTGAAATCCTCCTGCTCAGAGTCGAAGAGTTTGGAGGCGTATTCGGCGATGTTGGAGTAAGGATGTAGCTGTAAACTGAAGCTTTCTGCCCAGTGTCTCACAGTCTGGTCAACCCATGTGTTAGCTCCGTAACCGAACTTCTCGCCCGGGGGTCGATGTGCTCTTTCCTTCGCTTCAAGCGGACGCTCGAAGAGACGGTGCGCTTGCGCCTGGCATCTCGCAATCAGTTTGAGGTCTACTCCATGGTTTTCCACTTGCAGAAACCCCCATTTCTCGCAAGCTTCGGCCATGGCACACACCACTGACTGTCTGTCGGTCTCCCCACCCGTCCACAGCTTCGAGAGGTCGATGACAGGAACGTCGAGAAGCTCTGAACTCTGTGCGCATACAGACGCCCTGTCGTCTTCCACTTCCACGAACATCTCTGGGAGCTTCATTGAACCTTGTAGGATAGCTGAAATCAATACTGCGTTGGTCAGTGAACCTGAGCTCGCTGCCAACATGGCTGCTAGATCTGAGGTAGCTGGAAGTCTCGTAGACGGTATCTGTTGCATACCCATGATGGCTGCCACAAATCCCAGCGGCTTGGAATTCAACAAAAACGAGAAAAAACACTAGAAGATTCTTGAACGAAGCCTGCAGCTGCGCACTTGGGTCGAGAGTTTGAAAGCTAATGATCAACGATTCTGAAGAGTCCAATCCAGCTCGCACATTTCAGCTGCCAGAAGGTTATCAGAAGATTTTCGAGAACGGAGCTTGCAAGGTACTAGAACTTGGAAGTTCGACGGGGGCTTTACGATATACAAGGTTGTTGTGACGAACTGCAACCACATGTCTCGCTTCTTCGAGTTACAGGAATGCTCCAAGCTCTCGACGTCTTGCACGCGGAGTCTAACTTAAACTATTGGCGGAGAACTAAAGCATTTTGTACCACAGACATCAACTTTTCTACAACTTCGTACAAGTGCGCAGCGGAACAGACTGGCTGACTAGGCAAGAAAGAAGAACTGAACAAGCTTGCTATGAAAGATTTCGGACGTCGACAAGTGCATTGACAATGAAGAAGCTGTAGAGGACTAGACGTTTACAACAACATTCACAAGTTGTGAGATCTTCAAAGCTCAACATGTATATATTTTTGGAATCAAGAATCGACAGCTCGCGGCTCGACAAAGCAACATTCAACTCAAAACAATACTAGGCACACGCAACGACAAACTTTGCGTTAACGCGTAACCCAAGCTAGATTGGTCGAGATCGAGGAGTCGGGCTACTGCAGCTGGGAGGAAGGACAAGCGAGAACAGGATCAACGACTAGCTGGCTGGAACAACACTATGAAGCCATGCATCCAAAATGGACGAGAGGAAGTGGCCGGGACGTTGTATCCAGATCAGTTCCGAACATCAAACACATGAAGAACAGGCAGCTCTTGAATATAAGCGGGTGGTGATCACTACAAACTCAGGGCTCCATCAGATACCGTCAGTCTAACTGGACGTCGAGATGCAGATCAACATGAACTAGCTGGACAACTGCTGGACATTAAGAAATGCTCGAATTCGAAGCAAGCCTGCAACACTGACTAGAAATTAGTTACACTCTAGTATCCGAGTTTTATAAAAGCTGGACTGAAGAACAAACCCCCCAAGCAAGCAAACAAGCAAGCAAGCAGTTGCTCCAACACGTTACAAATATGCCAATTTCAAACGTCTCAAAGGACGTTACGTGGATCAGCTGAACTAGCTAGTAACTTGCAGCAGTACCCCTGAAACCAGGAAATTAAGAACTAGCTGTAGATCAACAACACTAGCGAGTGAAAGACCTAGAAAATGTATACCAACCCTTGAACCCAAGCAGCAGATCGGGTGCGGACACGAGGAGAGAAGAATGTGCAGTCTAGAGAGACACTGATGAGGATGAGCGAGGTGCAAGGCAAATGAAGAAGAGGAACGTGAGAGAGAGAGAGAGAGAGAGAGAGCGAGCGAGAGAGAGAGAGAGAGAGAGAGAGAGAGAGTCTGCAGCACCAGCAAGTGCGGAAGGGTAAGCGGAGTAGCAGGAAAGGCAGTGGGCGTGGGATGGGATGTTGTTGGGCAGAGAAAAGGGCGAGGAGGCAGGGTCTTTTATATTTAGCTCAGCAGCGGCAGGAGCCGAGAAGACGCATCTGGTTGCAAACCCAAATTGGGCAGACAACGCCGTGGACGCTTCTTTCCTGGTACCCGCCATTCCGGGAGGGAGTGTCTGGAGAGCCAGCAGCCACTAGCTTCTGCCAGACAGTCTCGCCTCTCAGGCCGTCAGTCAGTATGTCAGTCGCAGTCACTAGGTCCACTGCATCTCGTCTTCACCCAGCTATTTGGCCCACTGTTGTACGTTCCCTTCCATTGTACGCATGTACGTATACCTACGTATACCCACAACCCCAACTGTTCATACACCCATACAAACACATACATACCTACATACCTACCTACATATATACAGGCTTTAAGCTGTGGTGCAGTACTGATGAAGACTCTGAAGCTAGCTTTCAACGAACCTCTCTCATTGCTAGCTCAATAGTTTTTGGTTCCACTTACAAATTACTTTTGGAGCAAAAAAACTGGTCTACTAATTAAGTGTTTTCAACACCTAGATTAGTTACTTAATTGGGTAACTAACTAGAGCACAATGAGATCACACATACATATCTGCTTACATGAGATTTTGCACCTGGTGAAACTCAGTTAAAACCGAGGGATTTTAGGTTTTACCTCCTGCAAGAACCACCCAGGTCAAGAATATTTTTGTTGCATTGAGAGTTTAAACAACTCTGAGTGGAACAAGTATGATGAGTGTTACCCAGGTTAATTTAACCCTGTAACTAGGTTCATGAGATGGATGATAATTTTCATGATGGACAAACTAGCATTTATAACAATGAGTGTTACCCAGGTTAATTTAACCCTGTAACTAGGTTCATGAGATGGATGATAATTTTCATGATGGACAAACTAGCATTTATAACAATGAGTGTTACCCAGGTTAATTTAACCCAGTTCCTAGCTTGATGAGTTCAATGATAATTGTGGTAATTATTGATGAACTAGCAAATACAATGAGTGTTAACTTACCCACATTAGGTTTAGCCCCCTAACTGGCTTGATGTAGATCAAGGATATTTGTTGTAATGGAAGGAAATACTAGCCGTGTTTCAAATGGACTTCTTTGTCTCTGTTTTTGGCAGTAATGACCATATCATCTTATTACTTAAACACAGAGACAGTGACATTGTGGTTGGTTGTGGGTTCCGAAATAATTGTACCAGAGACCAATTCCAACAATTCCCCTGGGTTCTTGTGATTTCCAAAAATAACAGCCTAGCTGAGAGTACAAAATGGCAGTCTCTGTGATGAATGCACTTCATCCTTTTGAAACACAGTGATTAGAATTTTTCAGAGTAGTTAGAATTTTTTTTCGTTCTAGACTCCTTTTCTGGTGTTGTGAGCACAACTGAAACCAACCCATCTTTTACTTTTAATCTAGACTCGGTTTTGTTACAATAATGTTTCATAAAACAAGTGGGTTTTGTGTCAGCTGGTCAGTGGTTAAAAGAAGCATCATAAGCATTAAAGCACAGCACAGGGTTCCTCATATTCCTTGAGGGGCTATTCTTCTCTCCTCCTGCCAAAACAACAACAAAATCTGCAGTCTTGCTTTGTTGGGGGACTCAAAAGTTGCTACCCCCCCCCCCCCAACTGGAGGACGTTAAATCAGCAATGGGTCCTTATTGCAGACAGTACAGAAGTGCAGACTGTCTGATTCTTTTTTCCCTGACTGCCCAATTGCCCAATCAAGGTGTGTCTGGTGCTGACCTGGTGCTGACCAGACACATCTTGGTGCTGCCCATACACAAATTTTTCATCTTATTATAAACAGTTTGGGCACGTAATGTACACCAGGAGGCATATTATGCCTCTTAGTGTCTACTACACACCCAATGTGTGCATTACAGGACCTCTATTTTGGTCTGGGCATCAACCATCCTTTTTTCGAAATGATGGATTGAACCAAGGGCATACAAGAAAAAAAGAAGAAGAACAGAAAGTACAAAATAAGGACCCATTGCTGATTTAACAACATCCTCCACCCCACCCCCCAAACCCCTCTGCTGCCCTTCCCTGGCCATTACATTTACAAATATTAATATATTTGGGATGGATCAGTTTCACATTATTGTTGCAAACTAGCCAAGTTTCTCTATCTGCTTATTGGAGCCATGATGAGCATGATTGACCCAAATAATGTACACACCAGAAGTAAAGATAGCAGCAGCCTTTTGTGACACCAATTTTCTGGAAGGGATTTGCCATGATCTGCAGGGTGGTAGCTTACAGATTTGAATCACAGCTTTTATAAATATCTCTATGATAGATATCATGATTTGTAGATAGAACATGATCTGCATTAGCAACAAGCAGATTTGTGGGTAGGGATTCCACAGTGATCATAACAATGTGGATTTCTCACTTGCTTGCATATGTATGATATCTGTGCTAGTCAGGAGACAAAGTAGAGAGACATTGAATATTGTTATGTTTGAAGTGAAGTGGATAGGCAATGATCTCCAGGTTGGGACTTGGGACCTCTGTTATGCAATTTTGGGTTTGCGTAACATTATCAAACTGAAAGAGAGTTCTTAAACTTATCCTATGCTATGATATTTGATTTAAGCATTAATTCATTAGCCTGGCTTTATTGTTAGGGTTTGTGCTTTGACTTAGACAGCACAGCAGTCTGCAATTTACGTATGGCATACATATCTGATTGTCCATTCCCACACCAACTTATCATAGATTTGCACACCCACATTAGGCTATCTTGTGATTTAAAACTTACAAGGACAAAGCCTATAACCTCAATAGGTCAACTTCATATGTCTGTCAAATGATAACGTGTGATCAAGTCTGAACTGTGCACCAACTTTTCAGGGTCTAGTTCTTCTCCCATTAATTTCATGGTGTTTTGGAGATAATGTTGAAAGATTTGGACAAGAGTTCTAGTTCTCCTCCAACAACTTAATCTTATTAGCGATTGGAAGGTTTAAACAAAAGTCCTGAGTAAACCTGCAACTTATACATCTTGAAATCCCTTTATTGACATTGTATTTGATAGCCTATCTCTACCAATGAGAATGTGAGGTTGTAATTTGAATGGGTCAAGAGTATTTTGATTCAATAACATAAAAAATAATTTACATTAAAAAAAAAAACTGTTTTGAAGAATTGCCACAAGTTGAGATGAAATCCATCCTTCAATGTAGTTCATGGGAACTAATGGTGTTTTTTTTTCCCCTTCAATTTTGTGATCGACCTGAGGTGGTGATCATCCATAACTTAATTTAGCCAAATTTTTGTTAAAAATTATGAAAAGGAAAAATGTATATTATATGTTTTTGGCTACCTACTTGAACCATGTGTAGAAATCTCACAATATTTTTGATATTTTTCTAATGTTGGAGATTTTTTTACAAAAATCATTAAATTTGTAACAAAAAGTTTCAATTTTTTTGCAACAGTGTCAAATTTTGTGGAAAGAAAAAAGAAAGGCCAATGAAAACCTACAGGGTTGATGCACCATAAGTGCAAACTATGGGCATGATTCCCTTGCATCTTGGAGACTATGCTACTTGGGGTTGTAGGGAGGGCTGGAGGAAAGGTTGCAACAACTTGTAAATTGTAAGAGAATGTCAAAAATGATTTGTTTGAATTGTTGAAAATTTGCTAAAATGTCCTCATCTTTGGCGAGAAAAGTTGGAGTGTCCCCTTCCCTTGCATTGAATTGTGTGATGCCTTGGAAGTGTGAATGAGCAATGCAAGGCCTCAAAAGTGACATTCGTGAGCCATATCTTCATCTTTAAGGATACAATTCATCATGCTTCACCAATTCCAAAATCTCAATCATGGATTGTCAATGATCATTATTGAGATTAAAATCCATTTCAAGATTCAAGCTCTTTAGCATCTATGATCAAAGTCACCTTATTAACACGATTTAAATAGTACATCCATGCATTTGAAGTTGTAACTTAGAGAATATCCAATCAGCTTCAAAGGCACACAATGTCATGTTTATGTTGGCTTTGAAATGTTCAACACCACATGTCAATCACCTTTTTTTTTTAATGAAATTCAAGGGCTCATGAGTACAGACTTGTTTATATAAGAGCTCAGATTTCAATCTGCTTGGTGAAATGGAAATTAAGACATTCATCTAAGGTAGCAGCCATATCATCCAGTAAAAAACTTTAAATCATAATTCAACATTTCATATTTCACTAAAAATGTGCATGTCTGTGGATGATGGTAATAAATAGAGTGAACGAGGGAACAAATGGTTAATTAAATTTTCACCATTAATGACATTCATTTGTCAAAATGGACAGGCATCAACCAAATACAAAGTTAACATTTCACGGAATGATTTCAACAAAGAGTGGATTCCATATGAGGGTGTTGAATAGATTTTTGTGTGAAACAAAAAATGTTTTGGTGAATGAAATTATTGAATTTGATGGTTTGAATTTTACTTTGAATGAAGTAATAGTTAAATATATTTCAACTTTCTCACATATGTTAAATATTGTTTCATCACATTCAACTGTAAATGAAACTTCAAATGTGTGACAGCATGCATATATTTGTCTTCATTTCAGATTTGTGGACATCTCACAATTGCCAAGTCACAGCCATCAAATCCAAATTAAAAGAGGAGCTCAAACTGGAGCTAAAATTGAAGACACGCAGGCAAATGAAAAATGACAACTGAAAGATTGTAATGTTTAAGAATTCAAAAACCTGTTAGAACAAAAGGTCGAAATGCAAAGGTTGATATCTGATTTTCATCAAAGCAGTACCCAGCTCATAAGGGTCTTGTCAGTTATCTACAAATTATACACTAAATAGTTTGGGTAAATGTTTGGTTCTTGATCAATATCAGACCTCCATGATTGGTCAATCATGAATAAGGTCTACCTTACAAAAGTGAAATCAGGTATAATTTTCAGAACCGGAATCAGAGTTTTAATTTCTTGAAGGACTGAACCAAGAATTGGATTTTTGATTTCATTCACTTGTTGGAACCCAAACCAAAACCAAGATAGTCCTGATTTTTATAAAACCTCAATAGTCACAGATCCTT
>Ga0116228_10000613_pt1 | contig 27536 bp, 16 predicted proteins | sample S1TSphfallax_2_FD_89694 | JGI IMG/M metagenome (GOLD analysis project Ga0116228, IMG submission 89694) | Host-associated microbial communities from peat moss isolated from Minnesota, USA - S1T2_Fc - Sphagnum fallax MG | ecosystem: Host-associated > Plants > Peat moss > Unclassified | place... | reverse complement strand
ATTAAAAAATGCTGCCAAACAAAAATCGAAGTCCAAATGCATAAAAAAAGTTCAATTATTTTTGAAATTTGACAAAAAAATTTGAAAAAATGAGAATTGTAGTAGAGTATGCCCTTTTTCTTATATTTTATTTAGCATTTTGGCAAAAAATTTCACAAAGAAAAGACACTGACAAGAACATCTGAAATTTCAAACATCCTATCAAAAAATGAACAAAAATAGAATGAAGCCAATCAATAGCCTTGAGATACATTCAAAATATTTTGTAATGTCAAATGGTAGTTAAATCTAAAAGGGTTCCAAGAGCATATTATGCTAAGAATTTTGTTCAAAGGTCATTAATGTAATGAACATAAATAAACTGCCAAAAGAAAATATATTATATAGTTAGTCACCATGATCCCACCAAAATCCATCATAATCACAATGCATTACAAAATATGAAAATGCATATTTGTTATATAATGATTTTGGCATATACTCCTTTTTGCCCAAGTCAAAACAAGTACCCTTCCCTAGGTAAGGGCAACTCTCAACTACATACTATCTGGGTGGAGTAAATATAGCGAACGTTTGAAACATTTACCAGCTGGGTAGGGTAATTAAAAAGATAACAAGAAAATTGCCAGTCAGGTAGGGTATGCCTTTACAATGTCATATACTCACAGGTATACCTATCCGGATACATAACTTACCTACTCAACACTGGTCAGAACCTTGGTTATGTGAGGTTTTGAGAAACAGGTGCAGCTTTCATCACCATCACAATGTATCTATGAGTTCTAACATACATACCATTGACAGCCTAGTAGGTAGTTGAAGTCTACATTCCTCTAAAACTACATGCAGAGAGAAATTACATTGATAACAGAACATGCACTTTGTAAGTCATAGTGTTCCTTCTTTAAACTGAAAGATGGCCATGGCGCCTTCCTCCTTTTCCCCTGGACTGCCAGGTTTTCTCACAACAGCCTTTTACTCCGTTTGCAGCCTTTAAGCATAAGGTGATCTGTCACAAGATGGGACTGCTGGACGTACTACAGCACAACTACTGCACCACAGACCCCTAACCCACTTACTTGTTGGGTACACACCAGGTTCTTGCAGTTACAATTTTTTGTTTTTATTAATGCTTTTAAGTACTTATTCATGTTTGCTCTTGATTACTGGGTTGGGCCATGTGGCACAACTTATGGGATGGATGCAATTGCATGCCAACTGTATTATAACACTGCAAATTAAAATTTAAAAAAAAAACAAAAAAAAAAAACACCCAGCAAGAGAACAAGAGAAGAAAAAAAGAAAGGACTGAATTCCAAACAAAAGACCACACCCCAAAATGCAAAATTCGTTGCAGCAGAGAAGAGCATGAGAGAGAGTACCTAAGTTAAAGTGTCCACATTATAAGGTCTATATATGGAGCCGCACTGATCCGTTTTTCACTTGAAGCTGCTCCTGAGTCCTGTTACTCGCTGCTACTCCTGCTTTGCCAGAGGCCACCCAGAGTGTACCACACCCAGTGCCCACAAGGACACCATGAAGGATGGATGGTTAGTGGACAAGCAACACTTTTCTGTTGGGCTAATCTCTGTAGCTAACCATGGTAGCTCAGTTGCTGTTTCTCTACTTACCTACCAAAGTGGGGCGAGTATTAGCATTTGCACAAAACCCTTGCCAGGTATGAGGTTGGGTATCAAAGTTGATAACTCTGATTATCAAAAGATCAAATACCTGGTTATTATATACAACCATGATTCTGATTTTTTTTGAAAAAGTCAAATAACTGGCTAAAACCTCACCAAGTCTCTGCCAGTTCTTTCAAGAAACCTGGAGGTTCTTCTAAGTTTTTCAAATGCCCAGAACTGATGATCCTTTGATTCTGAATTTTTCAAATACCTGGATTTATCAAGGGGTATCACAAAATCAAATACCTGCCCTACACTGCTATGTACCTACTAACAACTGCATGTTGTAGGAAGTAGAACAGCCTCTATCTAGGTATAAACCATCAGCTAACCTAGTAGTCACCTATTTTCCTTCCCATCTACCTGTGTATAGCACCTATATCTTACAGAATGGGCTACCAAAGTGAAACCAGATATCAACTCATTTGAGGTTCATCCATCCATGAGTCATAACCGCATTCATTGGATGGTGTGCTGGTGGGTGCTGGTTTACTCTGTCTCCACTATATTAGCCCGCACTTTGATACTCCTGGTTATCAACATACAAACAGAGACCTAATCTCAGCTTGTATCAGCTACTAGCTTTTCTTTTCTATTTCCAAGCATCCTCTTTATAAGTGGCGAAATTTTGCCCAAAAGAGAAATTAAAAATTAAAAATTTGAGAATGAAATGAATATGGATGTTTTTAATTGCCTAAAGTGATGATAAAAACAAGTAAAAATCTATCTAGATTTCTATATTTTGTAATCTCACTGTGTAGCCAAAAAATGTAGAAGATGATTAAAGATTTGTATTTCATATCTCGTTTCTAGCCAGGGTTGGTTAAATCTTCCTCAGGATGATCACCACTTTGAGAAAAAAAAAAATCCAAAAAAAAACTGATTTCAAGCAACGTGTTTTTCTTTCTTTTTTTCAAATTTTTGCTTTCATGCCAATCGCAAGCATTCCAAGAGTCCTGTAACATTAAATGGTAACCAGTCCTTAAGACCTGTCCAAAAAAAATAAAATCTTTTTATAGTCTAAATACCTATTGCAGTCAAGAAAAAAAAATGCCAAATCTAACCCAAAACTACTCCTTTTGTGGTGATTTTATTCTTCAAACAATAGAAATCTTGTGAAAAGATATTCCCTTTTTCCACAAAGATAAAATAAAATGCAGCAGTGGGAAATTATACACAAAATGAGAACGCTGGTTCCAAGAGACTACCTACTGAAGCAAGCACCATAAATCCAGCAGGAAACTAAAGTTTAAACTAGTGCCCAATTTTTTAATCATTTTGAAAAAATTACCACATAACTAGGCTAAGTGACACCAGAAAACTCTCAAACAAATTCAGAGCAACAAATTCAGAGCAACACATGGGCGGCACCCGTGTGACCCTCGATGATGGCTGTAGATGCCATTATGCCTGTCCTGACAACTATGATGCCATATGCTTTACTCTTTATTATTAATCCCAAGCAGCAATCGCGCGCGCACACACACACACTCTCTCTCTCCAGCCTCCAGAGTGCACACCCACACAAAATCTTCCCACCCCTTCTAAGTTGTCACCTGGGAAATTGGGAATCCTCTTTATTAAATCCCCATCCCCTTGGAGTTTTGAAACAGTGCACGTGTGCAGTTACCAGATGACGAGTACCAAAGCTCCTTCAGTACTGAAGGATCCTTGTGAGAGACACGTTCACATGATCTTTCTCGTTAGTCCCACCACATCACGGTCCTTCCCCTAAGTTCTAACCCCACCTGGTCTCGTAAACCACTTAGCTTAATTTGCTGTTGACTTGGATACTAATTGGTAATCATCTGCTGTTCCATCTCTAATAAGGACTGAATTCTGAATTCTTCTTTCTTGTTGAAAACTCCGGTTTGGGTTTCCAGTCACTTGTAAGTTGTTGGCCATTGACTAATCTATGTTCCGAATACTTGAGAACTCCTGTAAAGTGGAAGCCGACAAAGTCAAGGTTTGTGGTCGGCCCAAGGAGTTTGATCTATGTCCCTGTATGGATGCTAATTAACCCCACTTCTTCACCCTAAAGTGGAGGCAAGAGCAACATGGTGGTGTATTGGGGAGGAGATACACCAATGTGAAGCATTCTGTGCAGATTCGTTTGCTTTCCAGGAGATTATTTAACCCGTACAATTCAACCCATCCATTGCTAAACGACCTTTGAACACCATGTACCTGTGTCATGTACTTGTCAACAAATAAGTTATTTAGCTAACTTGAGATTTGGCAAACTTATCCATCAAGACCTGACTAAATTTTTTTAGTTATATAGTAGAGGATAGCACCTTATGCAGCCTAATAAGGAAGCCATAAGGTGCTTCCTTTATGAATTATACATTAAGAGCGACAACAATTTGAGTTTGAAAATCAAGGATGTCCCACAATATTTAAGAGGCAATGGGCAGTGATTTTGTTTCAAAAGCAATTGTTGGGTTTTTGACAGAAAGATTAAGAAAATTTCGTTCTTCATGTGTAAAATTGACTAATTCTGCAGTTTTGGGAGGAAAATTTGCCAAATTTTCAATACAACAAAGTTGGGGAAAAAAAAAACCCCTGGCAATTCTATCTATTAAGGATGGTAGTTAGTTAGTTTGTCTATCATGGTAAGATCTCCCAAACCATAGTGCCTCTTGCCATGCTCTTATTATTGTTCAAAAGCCCTTGACGAGTAAGGGTGGCTTCACAATGTTTCAAGTTTCAACCTACAATGGACAAGTTATTGAATATTGAACAATTTTTTCATTAAGAATTCATTTAAATGAAAACAAAAAATTATAAGAGAATTTGGGCATACTCTTGCTATTATCATTAGAAAGCTTTTAGTGACTAGGATTTAATGAAGGTGATTTGAAATTTTTTAGACCTAAGGTGCCAGAGATATTGAGTTTTGAATAGTTTTTGTCATTGGAAATTCAATTAAATTACAAAAATGATTTTGAAAAGAAAAATTCAGTTTGGTAACCAGTTCACACCTGACCAAAGGCACAGGCTGCACTAGTGGGCACGAATATCAGGCTTGCCCAAACTTTGTGTATTAGATAGATGCATTGCAGACTCTGATGCATTTAATTCGTTGCACCTGTTTTGATACCAGCCCCCAACTGTTTTCTTTTTTTCACTAGGCATGGCGAGCAGGACTAAATTTATGGTCTGTCGGGCAGAGAGAAAAGGACTGGCTGCGACCTGTGCGTGGGTCCCATACAAGCAGTTGGTGACCGTAACAGTTCCCCCACAAGCGAGTTTCAATCCGTCAGTTCCAGAATCCAGCGAAGAAGCGTCGCTGTCGTACCAGTCGATGGGTAATGGATGGATGTACATCAGCATTCCCACCAGTTGGCAGATGTGCACGGAGGGATTGAGAAGACGACGGACTGGCATATTTGGACAGGCAGCAGCTGCTATCTCCTTTAACGCGAACCGTCAGATCGCATACGTCACGTTCCCCGCCGTTGTTTTCTGAGGTCGTTGCACTAGTAGTGTTGGGGTGCTGGGAACAGGTGCCGTAGATGCTTTGCTGGGAGCGGAAACGAACCGTTGGATGGGTCGATAAGCAGCAGGCGTAGGGACGTAGGGACAGTCGAGCTAAAAGCGGACGCTGACCCGTCGCAGTTCGTAATAGGTGTGGCGTAATGAGTTATCGCCTGCCCGTAAATGTCCAGTGTCTGTTGGACTGTTACGATCATGTCATTTACTGCACGGATGGTTCACGGTTACCCGTACCCTGCCCAGGACCCTGCCTGGGCTTGTGACGGAAAAGCACTTTGGTCTTATCGTATTTGAGCTTCGTGCTGCTGCGCACTACCAGTGACAATCAATTATTATTTTCTTCTTATGTTTTCACATGGTTTTCAATAATTCATTATTATTTCGGTCAATTTCAAATTTAATTTAAATTAATATAAATTTCATGAACATGAAAAGACACATTTTAATTTGTTTTTTCATATTCATGTTGATAGATAGGGAAAAAGAGTGAGATAGTTATAAAATGGAGGTAATTATTAGGAAAGGCAAAAAATAATTATCAAGAAAGTTAATAGGAAAAAAGAAGTAATTATTAAGAAAGAAATAAAGTAGTTAGGCTTGAAAATGAGCTAATTATTTTTAAAATTGTCTTTGGAATGGTCGATGGATGACCATACAAAGGATTCCCAAAAATTCCTCCTTTACCAGTTTTGATTACTCGTCACACTGAAATTATTATTATAAATTTTTCTTCGAATGGCAAACAGAGGTTTCTTTTTAAAATTTTTTTGTCGAATAGGTGGATTGGTGATCATCCACAAGAGGAATGGGCTAAATGTGGCTAGAGGTCAAGTAGGCGAGTAGAATTTTTTCAGAATTCCCCTTTGTTCTGCTTACCTCCATGTCCTGTGTGTCTAAATGTGGTGACTTTTGACTCTTTTTTCTCAAAAAATGGCGACTTTTGCCAAAAACATGCAAAAAAATAATTTGTAAATTCGCATGTGATTTTCTTTTGTCATCACTTAGCAAAAAATTCCAAGAAAAACATTGATTTGGATTTGGAATGTTTTTTTAAGGAGTTTTTTAATGGAGCCTAAATGGTGGTCATCCATAGGAAGATGCAGAAAAAAATGGTGATCATTCCTATTGTAAGGAAGATTTAGCCAAATCTGGCTATAAACCAGATGTGAAGTAAACCAAATACAGAAATCTGGTGATTTATATATATTTTTTCACACTGCTGGGGATTGAAACCCTCCAAAATCACCTCAATTTCAAAAATCTTAAAATATCGCTATCTGGAGAAATTTCTCTGGTAACAAAAAGGCTGATAGCAGAGAAATTTTTGAAAAAGTATATATAGCTCCTCTATTGATCCTGTTTCCCTCTCCCCTAGTTTAGGGTAGGGCCCCAAGGTGGGGCATTCTAGAAATAAGGGGAACTAGGACCAGGTTGTAAGGCCCTGCATTTGAGGAATGTTCCCCCGCCTCTTTGGGTCTTTCCGAAATTTATCATAAGCCTCAACCTACAAAGGTCATGTGGCATTAGGGGGGAAGAGAGCCACTTTACGCCTACATGAGGCCTCTTAAGAGCTGTCAGAGGCCTTTTGTTTTTCTGAGGAGGCATTTTATTTTATATCTAGAAGGTGATCTCCAAGTACACTCGGAAATCTCTTCAAATGCTTTACCAGAAAAAGAAGGGGAAAAGTTTCCATTAGCAATCAATGGGCTGATTGCCAGGTGGTATTGCTCATGTAAACAGATCTCATTTTAATTTACCTCTAAGAAGCAGCTGCCCCTCCTCCGCCTCTAAGAAGAAGTTCCATTATTATGAGGAATAATTAGGTGTTTCAGGGGTCAGAATTAGGTATTTCATTTGATTGATATAATGGAAACTCTGGTGAGGCGGGTGCGTGGTGTTTCAGGGTGGGCTTCTACTTAAAAGATAAACAAATGTTTGTTGGTTGATTCAGCACCCCAAGGAAGTAGACATTGTTTCCAAGAATCATTCCCTGCATTATGTGCGGGCACCCACACTCACTCCTTGAGGCAGCAATCCTCGTGTGTATTAGGTGACCAGCTAGAGCAGCTGGGGTTACCAAATATAGTTGAGGATGCGCTTAGACCACGTTCAGGACAAGTCCTGCAACGCACAAAGGGTCCTGTGATGGGACATAGCAGACTGGGATTACAGCCGCTAGCAAATCCTGAGTGGGTGCCGTCCACATGTGCGACGAACGTGGGTGTTATTGGTGCTAACTGGTTCCTGCGCGGGCACTCCTGGGCTGCCATCCCACACAACTCCCCCTGAATATCGGTTACAATATTAGGTACATTTGCCCAGGGTGAAGGGGGCAGGGAGAGATGAACACTCCTAAGTGCTTTAAGTGCACACTGGCTATTATCTAGTTTATGGGCAACCCTTTTTTCTTTGTTCCTTCCAAAAAAAAGGAGCTCACTTGGAAAAGCCTCTGCAAGGTGAAGAGAAGAACAATGAAAGTGGTGAATGATTTCGAAGTTACTGCAATAAAGGTCTCTGGTATGTATTCATGACGGGACTGCTGACAATGCCCAAAAGAAATTTTATCTAGTGGCTCGTCCATCACCTGACCAAGCTTCAGTATTTTCAACTCTTCCAACAAAGTTAAAATTTCATGGGCGTTCATAACTGAGATAATGAGGTCACATTTCCCTGTCAGTACTTTAAGACTTGTTCATCTCGGTTACCCAGACCTTTTCATCCCTGGAAATATACCAGTAGTGTCCTGAAATACAGTAAATTCAATACTGTGTCACATGGACACTGACGAGGAAAACCCAACCAATTGTCTGGGTGGGGGGGGGGAAAGGGATACAAATTAGTAGGAAACCGTTTAACCCCTTTCACCAAGCAAAAAAAAAGTTGGTTAATGCCCCAAATAGAATTCAGCTAGCTCTATTTGTGAAACCTGAGTCAAACAGACTCTTGAGAAGAACTGAAATCAGCAGCTGAATTAAGTGAGGTACTGCTGTAATTTTGAACTGGAAGGTGATTAAATAAGTACCCCCAGTTTATAATGGGGGTATTAGCCCAGGCCAAAAATGGTGACAAACAGTTTTGGAAATAGAAATTTCATGCAGCCAATGGGAAGGCTCAGCATGCACTCGAAGTGCCTTGAATGTTTTCCTTTTAAGTTTTGGGTGGGTGGGGGGAGGGTTTTTTAATTTTTTTCCTTTGTTCCCAACATGTTCCCATCAAGTTCCCAATAGCTCCTCGCTTTAATCCCATATGTTTTTCCCAAAGTCCTCCCCTTCTCACCTATATAGGTGGGCCAAAGGGGGAGGCACTCGATATTTCCATAGAATCATTTATTTTGGGGAGCCTCCATAGATTCAACTTTTTTTTTTTGTGATGGGCCAATCAAATTGGCTCATTGCAAAAAAAAAAAGTTGGACTTGTGAGGCACCCCCAACTAATTAATATGAAACAGAATAAATAAGTACCCCCAAATTGTTTTGGAAGGCAAATATGTAGGGTTTACTTACACCCTCCCTCAAGTTAGCTAGTGGCAGCTAGCTAAGTTCTACATGGGAAAAGAAAAGGGGAACCAGGGTTTTCTTGTGTGGCTAAATTGGTTATTTTCTTTTTCAAACTGGCTAAAAATATGTGTTTCTTTGGTTTTCCAGTGGCCAAAATTCAAAAAGTCGCCAAATTACTCTATTCAGTTTTAGCATGTTGCAAAACATGTGAAGGATGCTTAATTTTAAAAACTTTTCTATCTTGTTTGTACATAAATTTGGTGAAACCGCCTTATGGATGATCACTTCATTTACATCACAAAAATGAGAAAGAAAAACCCTGATGGAACCCAAACAGGAAGGTCTGGCGTGTATCAGGTGTAATTGACAATTCAATACCAAAGAAATGCATTTACACAATGACAAGTGTCAAGAACATCCCTGAACAATGACTTATAACTTAGGCCTACCACTTGGTACTATGAAGAAACACCCTAAGTTCTAAATACTCTGACTCCCATCCACATTCAGAAACACATAGTTTCCCACAACCAATTTATCCCATTGCATGGAAATGCACTAAGCACAAAGGGTCTGGACTTTCTTCATAGCACTAAGTTGTATGCACTCTGACTCCCATTCCTCGTTCAGAAACACACGCTTGCCTGCTTCTCCACCACCAGTTTGTCCTCTTGCATGAATGGGTAACCTACAATATGGTGATAGATAGTACTTGAATCATGCCTAACTTCAGGTTGGCAGTATCTCTGTGTTTTTATTTCCCTTCACCAGTTTTCAACAAGCATCCTTTTCATTGGAAACAAGACTGGAATGAATTGTCAAAAAAAGACCACTAATGGAATGTGCATGAGGCGCATGGTTGCTTTCATCAGCTCACAACCCAAGTGAGGAGGTATTTTATGGGTAAGAACCTTCAAAGATCTTACTGGAGCCTAAATAAGTAACAAAATACAAAGCGGCACCAAGCTTGGGGGGAGGGGGGGGGGGCGGGGGGGGACGCAGGGAAGCAAGTGAAACGCAGCTGGAACTGGGTGAGAACCACTGTTGGTCAGCTATTAAAAATGGCACCAAATCAGCCAGCAATTATCAGGGTGGTTCTTTAGGATATATAATCATGGTTCTCAAATATCAAGGAACCAATTTGGATACATAATCACAGTTCTCAAAAAATCAAAGACACCCTCAGAAAACCTTCTAAGAAATTGCCAGTTATTTCATGAAAGCCATGAGTTCTTTGAAGGTGTTTGGAAGAAATCCAAAACTGGAGGTTTTTTATTCTGAAATTTTGTTTAAAATACCAGGATTTGAGCTTACATGAAAATATCAAATAATCCACCAACAGTTTCAAAATGGATCCAGACAAAATAGAAGGTTAAGGCAATTGACTCCTCCACCCATTGCCTCCAAGAATACTGTTATCCTATGTGAAATTATTTGTCTGTCTCATTGAGAGGCCACTCACTACTGAATACCAACTATGATGGAAACTGCAAACCCCCTTCATATTTGATATTGGTACATCTACAACTGTAGACATAAAGTCACTTGTTGATTAATCGATACATCCATCACACTCCATGTGAAGCTGATATTAATTTTATAAAATGCAAAACAAAATGGGTTGTTCTTGCGTGATTGCGTATCTAGAGCAGAAACTCCAAGGCTTTCATTTCTACTCGATTGCGTACTGATTACGTATTAGAAGCACAAGTACCCATACTTGAGTTGAAGCATGAACCCCATAGCCCCCAAGCAGCAATAGAGGAAGAAGCTCAAGAGCAGTGTATTTTTTTCTGGCAAATTTTTGGCAGATGGCCAAAAAAAAAGAAAAGGAGAAACTTAGGTGTTTTTCTAAGGCTTCTAATAGCCAAATTTTGAAAAAAAAAAACCTCAGATTCACTATTAAGTTTCAGTAGATAGCCACAAATATGGAAGGATGTCCAATTTTTTTAATTTCCTTTTTGTAAGCATTCGGCTAAATTGTTTTATGGATGATCACCACTTGAGTAACATCACAAAATTGAAAAAGAAAAACTACTCAAGAGTATTAGGTACATTATAATCAGGCAGACCACTTGACAAAGGGCAGGGTGACTCATGATTGGGGTTTATGTGGCTTGTGGACAAGCTCGACCTGGAAAATATCATAATTTGCCACACCAGACCATCATCATAAGACTACTGCAGTTGTCTCTCCTTCCCATCCCCTTTCCTCCTCAGCCCAAAACCACGCCCAGCTTTATTGCTGTGTCATACTAGCATATACTATTCCAGATTTAGCTGCTGAATTAATGGTGGGAACTCCAGTTTTTTCTGGAAGGGAGGATGTGGATGAACTATGGCTGTTGGATCGCAGACATCTAGGGCTATGAAGAAGGGGAAAAGAAATGAGGCTCTCAATGGGTGGGGAGAAAAAGCCCCTGAACCCGCAACACAAAGCTTTGCTTATTCCCGCTTAGCAAATCAGAATTGTTACTGATTACTCCCTTTATACTTATTACTTTGCTTTATGTAAGACATCAAAATGGTCGGTTCCTGATGAACCTGCAGCTGCCCAAATTCATTGGGGGCGGGCCCCATAAGGATGGGAGAAGGAGAAGAAAGATTAGGTTGAAAATATTCGTCCTTAAAATGTAAAATAGCTGGCTAGAGTAAAAAAGGATAACTATTGAAAGAAAAAAGGAAAACAACCCGAAAGTCCTCTTTTCAACAGCTTGCCCCTTATGGCAAGTTCAAAGTTCAAACCAGCGACAATTAAAACAGAAAAAAGTTCCATGAAATTCTCAAAAACTAGTGCTCAAAAATTGAACTTACAGTTCAAAATAACACATGATGAGCATTCCTCAAAAATGTGAGACTCTGCATCATTCCAAAGTCTCTCCTTGAGGGGTAGAGGCAATGAAATAAAGTAGCTGAGAAGGGTTTACAAGGAAACAGAAGCAAAGAAAACAAAGTGAACTCGCAATGTGCTAGAATCCTGTCTCTAAATAGATATTAGACATTGAATTAGTAGTTCACTCAAGATAACTAAGAAAACAAATTCAGACCAGCAAATCCAGCAATCCTATTGACCTGGAATAAAATAATTTCAAGCCTACACACAACCCGATTCCATTGAACATTGAAAATAATAGTCCCTTTCTACCATTTCCATTGGTCCTGTAAAATTCTCACAAACATACCAACCCCTATTACACATTTAACTGTTAGTTCACTCAAGATAAGTAAAGAAAAAAATTCAGATCACCAAATCCATCAATTTCATTGGCCATAACATTTTTTCTGCACACCTACACACAAGCCTATTCAACAGCCTCCATACATTAGTACACTACTACATGATGATGTACATTAGTACACCCTTGAATACCAACCCTTGTTTACATACAGACAGGGTTACAAATCACCATTGATGCTGGTGTGTAAGGCAAGGTGAAATACATGATGTACCTGGTAGAAAGAGAAAGTAAAAATGAGTATGTAAACCGACACTGTGGCAGGCTAGGAGACTTGTTCAAAGCGGAGGTTAAAGTCAAAAACGCGTTGTCCGACTATCTAGTGAACGTGTTTTGTAAATTCCTTTTTAACTTAAAACCTTGGTTAATCTCTTTTTCCTGCTGGTAGTTACTCTGAGTTATCTCCACTGTCTGTCTCTCTATTCCCCCCCTTTGCTAACGTGAAGTTTCTAAGCCCTCTCTGTCTCTCCCTCCCTCCCTATTTACTTATTTTAAAAATCTTTTTCTCATAATAATGAAATTCAAGGCCTACTCCCTCATTCAATTAAGTTGGCCTGGGCGGCAATAGGCATGTTGTGGGGGTCTTGGTTCATCATTTATGTGTCTGGTGTTTAATAAAACAAACATGGGGGGTGTGAAGTTCTGTTCTATGGTCTGAAGGAATGAATGAGAGCACGGACGCAGGAAGGTCCAAAAGGGCAGGGAGGAGGGGGGGCACGGGCGGGGGAACAGTATGGCCTTTCCTCAGTGCTCTATTTAAAGAGAGAATTATAAGGGGGACGGGGAGAGATAGGCGGGAGTTTTGAAGTAACTTGCGTATTTTGTTGTTGATGATGGGTAATTAAGGCAGGTGGTTTGTGGTGGTAGTGCACTTTGCTGTTGGATTGCGGACTTTAATTGGACTAACATAAGGGGGTAAAGGGGGGGGGGTAGTTTAACAACTGTTTTTTTCCTCTGAATAAATGATCACGGTTTCCTTCTCAATGGCCACTTCAAATTATGGGAAAGGGGGGACGGGCGGGGGGGTACTAAATACAAACTCCTAAATGCTAAATATACTAAATGATCACGATTATAGAGTGCAATGTAAGTAATGTGGGTGGAATTTTGAATGCAATTTTTGGGGTTTAAATAATGAGGATACGAGTGTAAGGTTCACGTTAGACAAAGATAGGAGAGTTGATTTGTTGTGATAAATTTAATGGGGGCATTGCAGGTGTATATAATTAAGAATGATGAGGCGCACTTTGCGAGGGAGTGTAGGATTTGATTGATAATGAATTATAACCTCTGGGATGAGGCTGGAATGGATTATGGAATGCCATGTGTGTCGCCTGAGGTTCACTAAATGGTTTTTTGAATAATGAAGCAGGGACATCACCCCCCGCCCCTCCCCCCAGCAATTTATTGCACATTTACGAAAAGGGATGTACTAGTGGTCATGAGAGCTGGAAAGCGTGTTTTTCGGATTGCTGTATTTGTTTCTGGGGAATTAATTTGTAACCTTCACACATTATCACCCCCTTATCAAGAGAGATAATTTAATGTACAGATAGTGTAACCTCTTCATCTCTTATCTTTCATAATATCAGTTTCTTTGGTTTCCTCCCCTACTAAACTTGAACTCGTAAAGAAACCCCCTATTGGAAAGAAACCCCACCTCATCTTTACATGTGAGAGGCACTTTCCATGGGGGTTCTGTACCATGGGCTTCACCCCCACATTCCCTTCCTTTAACCCACAGCCCACAGAACCACTTCAGGAAAAATGGCCAGAAGAAAAACTAAGCTATAGAAACATCAAATTATCCGATCCCAGATCCCATCCATCCACCTTCTTTAACAATAAATTTTTAAAAAACCAATCTCCTTTGGGCACAAGAAATCTCACATTTCTATTCAAATACATACAATAAAACAAAGAGTTAAATTACACAAACAAAAGCAGACTAAACTAACAAAACCATACAACAGATAGGTGCCACAATAAAATTGTATCCAGAAAGAATAAGATCCAATAACATTGAAAAGTTATGTAATAAGTATGTATATATATATATACAGCCTGTAAAAGTTCTAAAAAAAATCATAAGGAGGCAAGGTGGAAAAACAAACCCAGTTAAAGTCGGTGGATCATGAGTTTGAGAGACGCACACACACACAAATCTCCCTCCCTCCCAATGATGACTCCCGGGACTCCTGACTCCCCACGATCACTGATTCAAGTGGCTTAAGCGGACACTTTAAAAAAGGACGGGCGGGCGAGTTAAATAACAGGGACAGGGAAGAAAAGTAAATGAAAATTTAGGAAGCCAAGAAGGGGTGGGGGGCTCCCGGGTGTCACGTCTGGCCCCCCCTTTTGTCAGAGACCGGCAGTTAAGCAGGCTGTAAAGTAGGGTGCTGGGCTATAACACTTTGCTTTGGGCTTTTTTCTTTTCTCCTCATTGCAAACAGCTTTGCGTCGGCTCTCGCCTGCCTACTGCCCCCCCCCCCCCCCCCCCCAAGTGTCCTTGTTGCTAGCTAGCTATCAAGTCCCTGCAGCAGCACAAACGCCCACCAAACGGCTCCATTCATTCTGTTGCCTCTTCTGCTTCAGCTCATCCATCCCCTTCCTTTTTTTTCTACTGTCTGTACTGTTTGTCTGCCTATCTATCTATCTAGATCTTCCGCTGAAGGAACTCGTAGAAGAGCTAGGTAGTAGGAGGAGCTGAGAAACTAGTAGAAGTTTGCAGTGGACGTGTCGTATACCACACACACTAGTGAGATCAGGCTTAGTTTAGGTAAGCGTTTTGGGCGGGGTGAAGAGGGGGGCGGGACGCTAGTGAATGACAGTATATCAAGCTGCGTTTGGTCTGCCCTCTAGATCTGACTTTTTTTTCTTTTTTTTTTCCGGTTGGCTATTTTGAGTGCCCCAGATTAGGTGTCGCGGAGGTGCCGGTGTTTACTGCTACTAACTAGGGAACTAGCTGACTTTTTTTTTGGTGCATCACCCATGACTGACTAGGAGGGCTACTGAGACTGAAAAGTAAGAACATTGAGCGCCTGCCCTGTTTGCTCTTTTGGGTTTGTGTGTTTGCAAGCGCACAACTTTTGTGGTTTGAGTCTCTCTCTCGCACAGGGGAGTAGTGAAGAAGATTTGTGACATGGGGAAGAAGCTGGGAAGCTGGGGATTATAATTACTTTACAGGTGAACCCTGTAGCAGTAGCTGAGCATTGAATGTTTCGGTTGAAGTGAAAAAGGAGCCCGGGGATATCAGTTTGGGGGGAAGAAATCCGGCCTTTTCTCTTTTTCTTTCTTTCTTTGCGTTTCTAACGAACCAGTTGGGAGGAGGGAGGGAGAGAGCGTGGCTGGCTGGCTTGCTGGCTGCCGGACCGACACTGCTAGTTTCGAGACTAGACTGGTGTTGAGAGGTTTGATGCTGCAAGGGCTGACTCCAGGGAGCCTACTAGAGTTTGTCCAGAGAACAAGGTGTGAGGTTTGGGTTTGAGTGCACGGGCGAGAGTGGTGGAAATAGTGAGGAGAACTTCTGGCTGCTGGTGGCTGACTGACTCGGGGGACTTCCGAGTGACGACACACGCAAGAAGAACCTGGGGACCAAATATTATTCAGGTTGCTTTTTCAGCTTCGAGTTCACCAAGAGAAAGGGTGGAATCAGCTGTGCTTGGGAGAGCTATCTCGAGCTGGATTTTATGCGTAGTGTCGTCGTGGATCATTCAATACAGTACTTGAGGGAGTGTTTGTTCCGGAGCTGGTTTTTGAGTGGGGGGGGTGGATTCTGTGTTTGTTGTGTTTTGTTTTGCGGTATACTGGGCCCACTCTTATGCACAAGCTGCGTATCTGCGTTGGTGCCAAGATTGGGGACCCTCAACCTCTGCTCCTCGATCTTCCGTTCTCTCTCTGTCGCATCTTTTTCGCTTCTTTCTTCTTCTCTCTTGTCTTTGCCAGATTTGTGGGAGAACTTCACATTGGTGGGAGTGGGAAGACAGACAGGGGTCGGGAGCGGGTTTTCTCAAATTGAGCTATATTCTCTCTTCTTTCTTCGACGTCGGAAAGTTCCACCAGGGTACACGGAAATCTAGACCCTGCAGTTCTCTGATTCTCCTCCCGGCGAACCCTTGAAATCTGCTTTTAGAAGTCTAGAACCTCTTGGTAGATTTTTTCTTGTTTGCAGCAGCATTGCTTGACCAGCTGGAGAGCAATCCGTTGGAGAATTTGAAGACCAGTGATGAAGGGACGCGGTCGTGGCAGAAAGAGGTTTCAGGATTTATCTCTCATCAGGCAGCAATACTGCTCAAGGAACGAGATGAGGTGAATTGATCAGGTGTGAAGGAGAGTTCGTCATCATCAGGCTGCAATCGCATGTGAGTTTTTAGTACGATCTTCAGAAGGATCCTGTAGAAAGTCTCTGTTGCAAGGGGAAAGGCCTGCACGGTCCGAAGAAGCTGCTTCCAGGAGACTCAACGTCCTTCAGAGCTTCACGAGCTTCTAAGTAGAAACCTCAACAAGAGTTCATGCCCCTTTTGACGATGGATCCGAGCTCTCATGCAGAGACTGACATCCCGGCAACCTTTACGGCCCAGGCTTCAGTGCCTCCTGACTCCACCACCACCACCAAGCTGAAGATGTTAAACAGTGGCAACAACGGCAGTGCAGCAGCAGCAGCAATGGATGAAATCCAAGCATTAGAGATTGCAGCCGTGAGCAAGACTTTGTCGAGTTCAGCAGGACACAACAACAACATCAAAAAGCAGCAGCTGGATAAGATTAAGGCAGCTGCTACCACCACCAGGTACAGAGAATGTCAGAAAAACCACGCTGCCAGTTTAGGAAACCATGCTCTAGATGGGTGTGGGGAATTCATGCCTTCAGGAGAAGAGGGCTCAGCTGATGCCCTCAAATGCGCAGCTTGTGGCTGCCACAGAAACTTCCACAGAAGAGAAGTCGAGGGGGAGAATCTTGTATGCAGTGACTGCTACAAGTTCAAGGATTCGAAGAAACGGGCGGCAAGTTTTGCGCAAGCTGCTGGTGGGTTCGCTCAAGGGACGCCAGTATCTGCAGCCGGAACTGTAGCTCCTGGAATGGGTTACCCAACTTCTGTCACCCAATATCATCAGCAGGGTAAACCTATAGCTCCCATAGGACTCATGGCACTGAGCACGGGAGCTGCAGATTCTGATGAGAATGAAGGAGGGAATATTGGAGGAGGTGGGAGCTCACCTTCAACCATCAAGAAAAGATTCAGAACCAAATTCTCTACGGAACAGAAGGATGAGATGTGCAACTTTGCCGAGAAATTGGGCTGGAAGATGCAAAAGCACGATGAGGCTGCAGTCCAAGAATTTTGTGCAAACGTTGGAGTGAAGCGACATGTCCTCAAGGTTTGGATGCACAACAACAAACACACCATGGCCAAGAAAGCTTGATCTTCTCAACTTAGTATTTCATCATTTTTCTCGTGGCGGAGGCCTCGAGGTTATGCATCCTGGCGGAGACCTCGAGGTTTGGATGCATCCTGGCGGAGGCCTCGAGGTTTGGATGCTGCATGTGAGAATATCAAGGGCGCTTCAAGCTGGGCCAATCTTAGGAGCGTGTTTTCCTCGAGATCAGGAGTGACAAGTTGGGGAGTTGCAGGGGGTCATGAAATTTCCATTCCTTTAAAATTTCTTTCAATTACTAAAGCCTGGAAACAAGGCCCCATGATGATGAGTCCTTCAGAAGATTTAATAATTAAAAATTCCAAATAAGACTGTATGTTGTTACCCTTGAACCCTTGAACCCTTTGAATTCTCTTTTTCTTTTCAGACTAGTATGCAGCAGGTGTGCCCATTACCCAAGTAGTATGTTAATGCAGTGAGAACCGGCCTGATCAGCTAGCTCTTGGGATCAGGTACTTATTGAGCTTGTGATTGTGATTAGGATTATAGGATCTACACAGGGAGGAAAAACTGGGACTCAAATTTAGAAATTCACTTCTAGAGATGAGATTACACGTGTATGAGACTGATGAGGCCCTGGAATCAGACTTGCTCAGATTTTAAAAGGTTAGCCAGGTTACAACACTGGGTGAGTCATTGAGAAGATGATGATATCATTGGAGAGTCTAACAGATTGGTGATGTGATTACATGATAGACACTTGACTGAGTGAGCTCACCTCGGTCTGAGTACAGAGTGAGCCTGGTGATTTTCAAGAGTGAGAAGCATATGATCTGTTCATGTGACTGGATTTGTGATCTAGGATTACAGTCACTATGCGAATCATTCAAGCCTTGAGAATAGAATAGAATTCTAGTGAGATCTAGGATTAGGGCTGCTGTCTTTGTGGTTTATTCATTGCGTAGTGCACAAACTATAAAGGCCGCAGAGGGTCTCTTCTGGTTTAGCTAGCTGGCAAATTTGGCAGCTTGCAAAAGATGATCATCTTTGGCTGCAAAATATGTGGCTGCCCATCACGTGAATGACTGACTCTAGAAGACCTGTAATCTAGCCTTGCCTATTGAGAAATAATGAAACAGCCTTTATCCTTACAAAATCATATAGTTAACTGCTGTATCTGATCTGCATTTTTGTCTGTTCACATATTGAATCATGTCCATGGTCGTGTTATTGAGGTTTGGACTAGTACGAATACTTATATTGATCTCATACTGTGGAACTTGGTGGAACTTGCACTGTTCATTTTATCGGTGTTTAGCTCTTGAACCTTGTCTAAGTTCTCTTTGTGTTCTGCTATTGAGTCATTTAACGTTTTGTGCACCAGCCACATGAATGGGCAGGTCTGATTTTCCTAAAAGAGTGCAGCTCAGGACTGTAGAAGGGTGCCCTTCTGAACTGTGTTCCTGTGTTAGAAATCTGTAGTGGCCCTACACTTTGGAGTGTGTTTTCTGAAGGGAGGCTGGAGCTCATCATGTCACAGTGTTCTTCCCTCGTATCTCTGCATAATTTTGTAGGTGGGTCTCTTAGCATGGACAGCAGCTAGTCATTGAGAACATGTTTCCGCAAGGTTTGATAAATCTTTTGACCTTCTCATTACAGTGATCGTACTGATCTTCAAACTCTCATTATGCATCGTCGGAGTCCTGGAATTGGAAAAATTGTTCCTCCACATTGTTTCAAATCTGTAATTCTTTAACTCTCTAAAGCAGAAGGCTGACATCTTAGTACTCATTTTGGATCACAAAATGTCCTTGTGACCAACATCTTCATGCTGATTGTGACTTCCGACTTGCAATACATCTGTGTCTATTACAGCAATTCAATGTTCATCCCCTCCCCCTCCTCTTCCAAAACAAAGTCAAGTCTAAATTGAAGAGAGTGTGCAAACAGATCCTGTTTGTTGCAAATGCAAAATCATCACTTTGTGTCCATTTCCATCGCTGTAGTTCCAAGAGGCTGTGCATGCAAGTGAGGAGCTAAAAAAGCAAAAAACTTGTATTGCTGCCTTTGCACACATGTGTCTAACCAAGTAGTAAAAATTCCAAACAGCAGACCGTCCTGTACTTAGACACTGAATGTGGGGCAGTCTGTTAATTTCTCATGACACACAAACACTCAAATTGTTACAGTAGGTCCACTAGTATAATACTATAATGGCTTGTCAACAGTAATTTGGATGAAAGATTAGGCTTTAAATAGTGTGAAACTGAGTTTGGACTTCAATGGACCTGTTTACCACCAGCTTAATTCAGGCAGCTCTACTTTGATTGACAAGTAAACAAGTCTTCTTTCAGGAGTTTTATGTTAGGGTTTATTTTAGGTTTTACAAAGTATTGAAAATAAAAGTCTTTACACTAACCATAGTATGGTTAATACTCTACTTTCAGGCACCATATAGTGTCATTAAAATTTGTGACCAAAGATTTGATCTCCTTGGGGGACTTGGAAGTTTCCTTCAGTTCAACCTTCGAAAAGAATCTACTTATGGCAACTAGTGGTACAGATTAAGAAAGTTTCAGCTGGGGGAAAGGGTGGGGGCGGGGACCAGTTAAGTATGAACTTTTATCTTGGGACTCAATTGGTCCTCTTAGGGATAGGTGCGCGAAATGTGTGATATTGTTGTGCTTATAATTTGTACATGTTTGTTGTACTCAAATTCAGGAATAGTGTGACACTAGTGATTATGTAGAATCAAGGTTTCACACCCACCTATATCATTGGCCACTCTGGCCCAGTTATTATATACGGTACATACCATTCCAACCCCTTTCAACTTTTACCTCGTGGGTTGTAAAGACAATAATTATTATTACCAATGCTTCACAAAGGTTTTCATATGTACCCCTAAAACAATCATAAGAACATGTGGGACTGCACTGGCCAGGCATTTAGTTTCATGCTTGTGACCCAGAAATTAAAGTTTTCACTCCTCTCAACATCAGGGACTCCATTCTTGGTTATACCACATAATTCCAGAGTAACTGGCCCAATAGGATATATGGATATGAAAGATAAATTCCAATATTATTAATAATTAATTAAGTCAGTAAGTTCTCCTGTTTGCTTTTGTTCAGTGAATCCAACCAACATGAACTACTCACATGTTCAAGGAAAACAAACCAGCTTAATTTTCTTTGGTCATTCTGGAGCCACCCAAGTCTAAACCCAAGTCTAAACAACTTGTAGAGCAAAGGATGAGAGGGGAGAGACAATAATTACAAAGACAATATTTGAGGGAACATTAGTGTTATTACTGGTTCTGTCACAAAAAGTTCCATAGCTATCCTGATAACCAATCGAGTAACAACTTTGTGATAAGTGTGGAGGCAGTCTGAAATCATTATTAGGTCTCAAAGCTCTGCATGCTACCTATATTTTGGAATAAGGTGGCAGACCTGTCTGACCCTGACTTGCAATTACTTTTGTAACTTTGGGCAACTTAGAATTGACAATTTTTTTGTTCATATATATATTTTTTAAAAGGGCTATAACCAATGCGGTCTTCAAAATGGTAAGTTCCAGTGTGAAAATGACTCGAGCAACATCCCCAAGAATATCATGTGGTAAGTACAGTAACTGATGAGTGGTTAAAGTTGTATGCAACATGCTAGTGCAGAGTACGGTACCTGTATCCCCACTTGTGCTACAGCACTCCAGGGTTACATACACTCTTGAGATGCTCTAGTATTGTAGACCTCTTTTTTCACTCTCAAAATCAAAACGGTCAAGTTCTTTTGCTTGTTCTCTACTTGTGCATAAAGTCTTTTAAGTTCTCTTGCTTGCTTGTTAGTCGTGCACAAAGTGCTTTAATGTGGAAATCATTTGGACCAGCTTCCCTTGTTTGAAAGAATGCAATTCTTTCCTCTGATTCTTTCAACTAGCAGGATTTTGTCCAAAACAACAACAAAAGAAGACTGTGCTTAAACCCTAAAGAGCCAAAGCCCTTTCCACACCCTAAACCCTCAATGTTCATTATTTAATTTTTTGTGATGTGCACAAAATGGCAGTCATTCAGAAGAAAATTAAACAAATCTGGCTATAAAGCCAGAGATGAATATTTCTAAGAAAAAAAGAATCCTTCTATATTTTTTGATAGGCACTGAAACCTGTTTTTAAAATCTGGCTATTTAAGAATTTTTCCCCCTCAAAATCTGGTAAATTTGGGTCATGAAAAATCCTTTGCATAGTTCAAAATCATAATTTTCAAGTCAACAAATAATGAAAATTTGTTGAAAAAATCAACGCCCCAAATCAGTATTGAAAACCTTTGCTAGAAATCGGATCCAATATACTCATCAATAATGAAATTTTTTAAACCAGCTGTTGGATCCAAAGGTTTTGTACACACTCATAAATCTTTTGTAAAAAAATTCAACCTTACTTAGACGTGGCTCATTATAAATCAGCCATTTTTTAATAAGTTAGAGCATACTGTTGGTTTCATCAGAAACTGGTCTGTCTAGCTTAGGCTAAAAGTTTACCATACCTTGTTATGAGAGGAAAAAGAAAAGCTGAGTCTGAAACTGAAAAGGGTTTACACCTAATTTAATAATATAATAACTTAGCCAGGTATGCTGAATAACAGTTAGATTGCATCAGGAGGAGCCAGGGGTTTGACGTTTTGAAGGGTCGAGATGAGGTTGCAGCAAGCAAGTTCTGTGCTATAAATGGAGAAGATGATGAGGCTCAATCAACGGTGGAATTAGGAGTACAGTTGGTGTCATATTGGATGAGGAGGATGTCAGGATTATTTAGAGGTGTGAATTATTGGTCATTATTGACCAAGCACCTTTAATTGGCAGTAACCTAGTTCACAGTCTTGTTTCAACATGCAGGCCGGCTGGCTGGGCTGGGATGACCCCACTACTGTGCTGGGTGTACCTACTGGTGTTCCCCTTTGTTCTCATATCCATTCCCCCGCCAACCCAACTTCCTTATTTCATGTGTATTACATAACTCCACTTGCACGGATCATTTGGGTCACCAAAACACCCAATGGGGTCCACTAAACCCATCATACTTTCTCATGCAGATTTACATCAGCTATGGACTAGGTGACCAACAAGAGAGCGCAAGTTCATGAACACCTTGACTATGTTCATGGTAACTGCCATGCTCGAGTCAGTTACCGGACACAACCAATTGTTAAGGGCCATCAAGCTTACAGGCTCTGAGACAGAGAAGTGGATGAGTTATGAGGTTCAACGAACCAACAACCAGGAACTTGGAAAAGTGTATTGGGGAGATACAAAAACGTCAGAAGGCAGCAAAATGTGTAATATAACTAGGGACCTCTATGTCCATTGGGTACTGGCACACTAGTGAGACACTGCCTATGATCAGTTATGAGGTTGTGGAGGGAGGATAAGTGGTTTTTCTTTGGTAATTTTACACCACACTCTCCCCTCTCCTCCACCCCCAAGCTCTTCTTTGGAGAACCATGGAGGAAGCTGGAGAATTTCCGATTTCATCTTCACTAGGTGGGAAATCATTTTGAGCTTTGTAAAATTCCTCCAAATTTTATTGGGTTCTGGACATGAAGTTTTTTGGGGGGTGGGATGTGGGTGAGATGGGGCCTAGTATTTGGTGGTAAGGTTTGTAAGCAACTTCGAATAACTTTACAATGCAACTTTAAACCCAATGTGAGCAACTTCTTGCATGATTGTTAGCAAAGGGGACCCTGAAATCTAGTTCTCAGGCTCTGGGAAATTGACAATACCACCACAATCATTGGAGAATGTAGACAAACTCCGGGATTTGTGTTTTCTTGGGGGAGGGGCAGGGCTCGTAGTATGTTTTGTACAGTTGACCCCAATTCTTGCTGGTCAGGCCTTTCTCTGGTGTTTAACTCATGATGCACCACCAAATGGTGTGTGACACTACAAGTCGATATATGAAAACAGCTCCAGAGTCCATACATTTAAGAAAAACTTTTTTCTTTTCTTTTGGGCACAAATGAAACCTTCAGTGTGAAGAAAGGGACACAACAACCCCATTTCCATTTAGTAAAAACTTCAGTGTACAACTATTAATGTTGTGTTCAAGCTGTTTTCATTAAGCTTGAAAGAGGTATTCACTACCACTTCAAACCAACCTCATCCCTCCATTTCAACAGTTAGATTAAAGTTTGAATACCAATATTTGTGTATCTTCATTGAGATCACAAAAGAAATCACAAAACTACAACCATAAGACACTACTGAGGTTTAGTCTCTGTGCCATCGCAATCCTGCTTGTGGTCAGCTAGAGTTTTTTGTCCAAAAGCATGAACTTGAGAGAAATTATGTACTACTTACTCATAACCCTCTCCAACACAGTGATTAGAACTACTTGTCTCTGCAGAACTTACATGGTGACCTGGGTTGATGATGTGATGACAAACAAACAGAGGCCCCTGAATGATTATAGTTGTATTTTTGTTCCATATTAACTTACTGTTTATCCAGGCTGGTGGTGATCATCTCCACAGCAATAATTTCCTGAAAAAAGGAATCAAAATAATTTTACTTGCTTTCACAGGAGATTACCATCGCCTTTTCTAATTGCCAGAGGACTGTGTCGCTGGATGACCAATAAAGCAGTGATCAGTGCCAAGTGAAGGGGTTCCACTCAAACAGCAGGTCTGAAATTTGGAGCCAGATCATATCACTTTGGTTTTGAAGTGCATTAAGTTGAATTTTCTACCGACTTGCCCAGCTGGAGACCTGATGAATTCCGTCCTCAGATGATAGAGCCTGGATTGCCAGAGCAAAATTCTGCACACCGCATGTGCTCATAATCATCAGTATGCAACATCAGATTTTCATGTCCATAAGGGGGGGAGGGCCTATAAGCAAGCTGCTGCTAGTCTGTTACTGACCAATTGGTCCATCACTTGGATTCTGATTGCCAGTGGAGTCATGTATACCCTACTAAAAGTGTCTCAACTAATTTGTGGTAATGATCAGCAATTTGCTCTAATGTTAGCATATTTTTAGCTCTAATAACCACATGATGTTTACAAGATTGAAGAGGACTTATGTGCAAGAGGGGTTTTAAGTAAAGGTAATGCTCCATTGAGGGCATTATCGTTGTAAGCTCCCTACAGCTATTCAGCAGCAGGAGGGGGGGAAGGACGGAGGGGGCATTGTTTGGGGCACAAGTGGGGATTTTTGAGGGGGTAGGGGGTTTTGAGGTCACAAGTACCATGATCTTTGGGGCTGAATTGAGGGTTGAGGCAAATCTGCGGTGAATTAAGGGGGCGTTTTTTGGGGCAGATTTGAGGGTTGTTTGAGGGGTTATTTGACAATGGAAATAGGGAGTGTGTTTGGGAGAAATTAGAGCAGATTTTTGGACACGTTAAGGTTGAATTCAAGGGTGACAAGAGGTCATGTTTTAAGGTGGGAGGTACAATTGCATGAAACCCTAAACATGAAACAACATGGCAATGGAAAAAATAGTATACTATTATTTTTCAAATTTACATAACCCTAGCTACATGTGGGTGTATTGATGTTTTAAAAATAATGTATACCTTATCTACACCCAATGAATATATCCAATTAAGAAATATACCAACACAACACTAGTATATAAAAAAACTTAAACAAAAACTTCTATTGTCATAGGCACACAAAAATTGAAACAAAAGATTTTTAAAGGACACAAACAAACCATGACGAAAACAAGATCTTTTTTATATGTCTTCATGAGAGAAGCATTCATTGAACAAACCTTAAACCAAGTGGCATTACGATATATTGAAGACAATCACAAGAGCCTAGCATTGTTCATAGACCTTAATATCCCCATAAAAACATCAAGAAAATGCTTCATGTGGTCCATAATAACTTGCAATCACACATTATATGCCTTTGATTTGAAGGAATGGTAATCTATTGCAAGAGCTTAGAGTTTTGACTTTTGAATATGGATTTTAGCCACATCAATGGCCCCTTGGATACTTGATAAACCTAACATCTCCTTCAAACCTTCCATCACATGTTACAAGTTGTATCCTTTTAGCCATTAGATTTAGTTCTTGAGGACCTCATTCACAACATGGACAAACCCACACAAAACAAGATGCATCATAAATTGAAATGTTATTGCAAACAACTCATTGCATTGCAAATATTCAATTACATGTGTCAATTTGTATAACAACCAAGCTACCTTTATGTTCATTGGCACCACACATCAATTAGTGAAAAAACCTTGTATTATTGCCAATTTATGTTTCAATTACTTTATTAGTTACTTCACAAAGACATAGTCACATGAAAATGTCTGATTCATCATTTATCCTCATACTAAATCATGGGAAATTGAATACCAAGTTGTCAACTTTGCCTTAACCTAGTAATCCCTTAATTTCTAATTGAAAAGCAAATCATATCCATGCAAGACAACATGTAGCCACGGAAAATCAACAAATTCATGATTGTTTCAATCACATGTCTGTAGTCAGATTTGTTTTTACAAAATAGATAAAAGGTTGCAATCCATCACAAATTCAATGTAATTGAATTCAAACTTAGAATGGAACTAATCAAGGACTAACATGTCTAGTGTTCAAATTAAAAGTTAAAAAGATTACACAAGCATGACAATTTTTTGAAACAAAATGATGATGTTGAACATAATGAGAAATTCAAATGTAAAGAGAAAACATGCACTACAAACAAAACAAAACAAAATGATACAAGACAAATCAAAAGGGAACTAAACACAAAGGATACAAGGTGTGCAAGGAATCAAGATGCAACAACAAATGAAGCAATGGCACACCAAAAAAATAAATTGCAACAAAGCATTCTAAAAATTCATAATAGTTTCTAGTCAAGTAGGAGTATATATATATACCTACTTTTAGGTACATCAAGCAAAAGATTTATCCACCCAATAATAGCCCAAACTCCCAAAATGGGAATGGAACATGAGAACTTTAAAGGCATATTTGCCTTTTCACCCTACACACTTTTCATTTTGTTTAAGCCTTATAATGTGTTCACTCTTTTGGTTCATGATGTCACATTTTTTCCTTTTAGCCCATTTCCCTTTGTCTTACCACAACCTTGGTCATGGACCTAATGTTAGGGTCACAACATGAGTATCCATAATGCAACAAAATTTATTTGTTTAACATTGTTCTCCTTGTTTTCATACATGATTGGATTGTGTCCAATGAATTTGCTAATTTTCATATTTTTGTGTAGCCATTGGTCAATGGGATGGTGGTGGAGGTGTAAGAATTGTTGGTATTGACGTCAATTGATTTTCTAAAAACATTCAAAATCAATTATCATATATAACGACTTATGCATATGCATGATTAAATGATGTTTAGTTTGGCACATTGAAGAAACTAAAATTGTTATGTAATTTCAATTGAAATTAACTCACAAATACAACTTTGTTTAGAAAAAACGTCACATGCAATTTGTTACATTCATAGGAAATTGTGTGTATGGATGTGATCAACTTGGTTAACATGACAATTTTACACAACATGGTAAAAATGGATAGGATATAGATTCAAACCTTCTCCAATATTATGAATGGATCTATCTAAATAATGAGATTAAAGGTGTCCCTATTATTGGATATCCACTTCCTACCAAGTTACTTAAGTTATTTTTACCAAGTTATAATTATTTGAGATATTTGTGTTACGTCCATATACTTTTGGGATTATGATATATGTTGGGTAAATTTAATGTGAAATATCTCAAAAATCCTTTTCATGTAGGAGAAATTTTAGGTGTAGGTTGACCATGGTACAAAAAATGAAGAAGTAACTATTAAAGGTGTTTTTTAGGAAGTTCAAAAAGGTTGTAGATTAAAAGAAGTTCAAGAATGAGAAGCAAAAGAATAAAATATTTGCTATAATTGTGGCACCAAAGGCCATTTTGCAAAGAATGTCACAAGAAAAATAAGATTTGAAGAAAAAATTCAAAGGTTCTTCATAAATAACTACAATAAGTAAAATTGAACTTCTTGTGACTACTTTATCTATTTCGCAATTTGCAAGGATCTGCAGTTTGTTGATTTTAAAGTTTCACAACAAATGACCTTTAAAAATATATATATTTTCAACCTTTGAGGAGTTTACTTTGAATCACAAAGTATATCTTGGAGATAATATAGTACATTTGAGGTATGTGGGAAAGGCATTATTATTTTCAACTTGCCAAATGGGATTTT
>Ga0116228_10000610_pt1 | contig 27576 bp, 27 predicted proteins | sample S1TSphfallax_2_FD_89694 | JGI IMG/M metagenome (GOLD analysis project Ga0116228, IMG submission 89694) | Host-associated microbial communities from peat moss isolated from Minnesota, USA - S1T2_Fc - Sphagnum fallax MG | ecosystem: Host-associated > Plants > Peat moss > Unclassified | place... | reverse complement strand
CGGCGAACTGGTCGGCGAGAACGTGAAGAGCTTCGCGAGCCAATTCTTCATCAAGCACGCGGGCATGCCGGGCAACGCGTGGCATCAGGACGAGAATTTCGTGCCCACGCGCGACCGTTCGCTCTGCACGTCGTGGATCGCGCTCGACGAGGCGACCGAGGAGAACGGCTGTCTCTGGATGATTCCCGGATCGCACGCCTCCGGCGTGCTCTATCCGATGCGGCCGCACAACAATCCCGATCTCGACCGCGCCGAAGAGTGTTACGATTTCCCGGGCCGCGAAACGGCCGTGCCGATCGTGCTGCGGCCGGGCTCGTGCGTGTTCTTCAGCGGTTACATCCTCCACAGCTCGACGACCAACCGTCGCCGCAGCGGTTCGCGCCGCGCGCTGTTGTATCAGTTCGCGCGCGCGGAGACGCCGCTCGCGTATGCCGCCAAGAACGAACCGGTCAGCAACTATCACGACATGCGCGACTTCGTGCTGGTGCGCGGCGTCGATCCGTATCGTTGGAAGGCGCGCACCGACGAGATGCGCGCGCTGCTGCGCCGGCCGGGACCGATGGTCGAGGACGTGGCACTCTCCGATATGCGCGAACGCGAGAAGGTCGGCGCTTCGTAAGATGCGAGGATTGAATCGCGCGGCGCTGCTCGGCGGGATCGCCGGCGCGGCCGCGGCCGCGGCGCTGCCGCGTGCGTCGCGCGCGGCGGACCGTCCGCTGATCGCGCTCGTGCACACGCAGGCCGCGGGCGACAACGGCGTGGTCGACGGCATGATCGTGAGCTTCCGGCGCCTCGCCGCCGAACGCACGTGCATCGGGCGCATCGTCTACGCGTCGGACCCGGCCAATTATCAGCCGATCCTCGAGCTGCTCGGTGAGGCCGGCGCGGCCGTCGTGATCACGACGTTCGAGGAGATGACGCAGCCGCTGCAGGCGGTCGCGCCGGAATTCCCGGCGACGCGCTTCGTGCAGTTGTACGGCGATCCGATGGTGCCCGCGATCGCCAACGTGCGCACCGTGTCGTACGACACCTATCTCGCGAGCTATCTCTCGGGGATGTGCGGCGCGATGATGAGCGCGTCGAATCGCATCGGCTACATCGGCGGAACCAATCTGCCGACGCTCGACGCGAACGTCAACGCGATGATCGCCGGGGCGCGCAGCGTGCGCGCGACGATGAACGTCAGCACGACGTGGGTCGGATCGTTTCAGGATCCCGGCAAAGCGCTCGAGATCGCGAACCAGATGTTCGGCAGCGACGTCGACTACGTGCAAGCGGAGGCCGCGGCGTCCGACCAGGGCACGATCCAAGCGGCCAACGCGCACCCCGGGCGCATCGTGTGCGCGGGCGAGCGGCCGATGTTTGCGCTCGGCCCCGCATCGGTCGCCGGGATGACGCAGTGCGATTTCGGCGTGTCGCTGTACGGCCAGACCACGGCGGCGCTCGGCACCGGCTGGACGGGCGGCCACTATCGCAGCGGCCTCTCCGACGGCGTCGTCGACTTCGTTCCCTCGCCGATCTTCCTCGCGCACGGTCCGCCCGCCGAAGTCGCGCGCTTTCGCGCCGCGTTGCCGGTGATCGCGGCGACGCGCGCGCGCATCGCGGCCGGATCGCTCAAGGTGCCCTTCAAGACGATGCTCGGGTGACGGCACTCGCCTGCGAGGGCGTGACCGTCACGTACGGCGACGTGGTCGCCTTGCGCGACGTGAGCGTCGGGTTCGATCGCGCGCGGATTCACGCGGTCGTCGGTCAGAACGGTGCCGGGAAGACGACGTTCGCGCGCGTGTGCGCGGGCATCGTGCGGCCCTCCGGCGGCCGGCTCACCATCGGCGACGAAGCGGTGCCCGTCGGCAGCGTGCGCGCGTCGCGGCGGTCGGGCGTGGAACTCGTGCACCAGAGCTTTGCCTTGCCGCCGTCGTTCACCGTCGCCGAGGCGCTCGAGTTCGGCAGCATCGAACGCACGGCGCCGGTCTACTCGCGGCGCGCGCTCGAACGCCGCTGGGCGGATCATCTCGCGAGCCTCGACGTGCCGGCGCGCCTGGGCGATCGCATCCGCGATCTGCCCGTGGAGACGCAGCAAGCGGTGGAGATCGCGCGCGCGCTCGTCAGCGACGCGCGCGTGCTGATCCTCGACGAACCGACCGCGGTGCTCGCTCCGCCGGCGATCGAACGGCTCTTCGCACGGCTGCGCCGCCTGCAGCAGAGCGGCGTCACGGTGCTCGTCATCTTGCACAAGATCCGCGAAGTGCTGGCGGTCGCGGAGACGGTGACCGTGCTGCGCGCGGGGTCGCTGGTGGAGCGGCTGCTGCCCGCGGCCGGCATGCGTCCGGCCGACCTCGCGCACGCGATCGTCGGCACGACCGGTGCGACGGATGACGGCGTCACGCCGTCGATCCACGCCGCGGCCGAGTCCACCGCGCGCGCGGCGCTCGAACTCGCCGGCGCGTCGACGCGCGCCACGCCGGAGGGACCGGCGCTCGCGGACGTGACGCTGCGCGTCGGGTGCGGCGAGATCGTCGGCATTGCGGGCGTCGAGGGCAACGGTCAGCGCACGCTGGTCAACGCGCTCGCCGCGCTCGCGCCGCTCGAGTCCGGCCGCATGACGCTGGCGGGAAAGGACGTCACGCGCGCGCCGTTGCTCGACCGGCGCGCGCGCGGGTTGCGCATCATCCCGTTCGAACGCAACGTCGAGGGCTTGAGCCTCGGCAGCGCCCTCTGGCAGAATTGGTCCGCGCGGTTGCTCGTTGCGGGCCGCATGCTGCGGTTGATCGATCCGCAGCGCTTGCGCAGCGCGAGCCGCAACGCGCTCGAACGTTGGAGCGTGCGCTTCGCCTCGGTCGATCAGCCCGCCAGCACGCTCTCGGGCGGCAACGCGCAGAAGGTCATCTTGGCGCGCGAGATCGACGACGACGCGACGTTGATCGTCGCCGCGCAGCCGACGCGCGGACTCGACATCGCGGCGATGGCGTTCGTGTGGCAGGCGTTGCGCGACGCACGCGCGCGCGACTGCGGCGTGATCGTGATCTCCTCGGATCTCGACGAGCTCTTCGACATCAGCGATCGCATCGTCGTGCTCGTGTCGGGACGCGTGGCCGGCGAATTCCGCGCGCCCTACGATCTGCGCGCGATCGGCGCGACGATGACGGCGGCGCACGCGTGACGTCGCGGCTGCTCACGGTCGGACGCGCGCTCGCGTTCGTCGCCATCGCGTTGCTCGGCTGCGCGATCGTGTTCCAGCTCGCCGGGTACCCGAGTGCCGGGATGTTCGGTGCGATCGTCGCGGGCGCGTTCATCGCGCCGCACGCGATCGTGCACACGCTGCGCTGGGCGATGCCGCTGTTCATCACCGCCGTCGGCGTGCTGGTCGCGTTTCGTTGCGGCTACTTCAACATCGGCGCGCAGGGCCAGTTCTACTTCGGCGCGATCGCGGCGGCGTTCGTCGCCGACGCGTTCGGCGGCGGGCCGCCGGTGTTCGTCATCCCGCTCGCGATCGCGGCCGGCGTCGCGGGCGGTGCGTTGTGGGCGCTGTGGCCCGGCTTCCTGCGCGTGCGCTTCGGAACGGACGAAGTGATCACGACGCTGATGGGCAACTTCATCGCCGCGCTCGCGCTGCTCTACGTTGCGTCGGGTCCGCTCAAGGATGCATCGGGGTCGGGTGAGGTCGCGGCGGCGCGTCCGGTCGCCGCCGCGCTGCGCATCGCCACCTCGAGCGGCGTGTCGTTCACGCTGGTCGCGATCGTCGTCGTCATCGGCGTGCTGATGTGGCTCGTCGTCGACCGCACCGCGTTCGGCGTGCTCGGCTCCCTCGCCGGACGCAACCCGGTGATGGTGGTGTGGCAGGGCGCGCGCTCGTCGCGCATCGGCCTCGCCGCGTTTCTCTTCAGCGGCGGCCTCGCGGGTCTGGCCGGTGCGCTCGAATTGCTCGGCCCGAGCGGACGTCTTCTCGGTGGGTTCGCGCCGACGCTCGGCTTCAGCGCGATCCTGATCGCGCTCGTTGCCGGACTCTCGGTGCCGGCGACGGCGGTGGTGTCGATCTTCTTCGGCGGACTCGCCGCCGCGAGTCTCTACCTGCCCGTCATCGCCGGCTATCCCGCGGCCGCGATCGACATCATCAACGCCGCGATCACGTTGTTGATCACCGCCCGCGCGTGGCCGAGCTTCACGCGCCGTTCGCGCGCCGCCGCATGATCGCCGCGCTCGCCGCGATCCTGCAGTCGGCTACGCCGCTGATCTACGTCGCGCTCGGCGGCATGATCGCGGCGCGCGCGGGCATCTGGAATCTCGGGCTCGAGGGCCTGATGATCGCCGGCGCGTGCGCGAGCGTCGTCGGCGTGACGCAGAGCGGTTCGATCGCCGTCGGGCTCGCGGTCGCCGTCGTGGTCTGCGCGCTCGGCTCGGCGCTCTTGTGGTTCGTGATCGAGAAGCTGCGCGCCAATCCGGTCATCGCGGGATTGGGCCTGAGCGGCTTGGGCCTCGGCGGCACCGATCTCGCCGTGCAGGCGATCTACGGCAACGAAGCGTCCGTGCACGCGCCGCTCGCGCTGCCGCGCCTCGGGCCCGCGGCGGGCGATTTCGCCGGCTGCTCGATGCTGGTCGTTGCGATGCCGTTCGTCGTCGCGTTCCTGTGGGTGCTGCTGCGGCGCACGCGCTTCGGCTTGCGCCTGAGCGCGTGCGGCGAGCACCCCTTCGCGGCGCGCAGCGTCGGCGTCGATCCGGCGCGCATGCGGTTGATCGCGCTCGTGATCGGCGGTGTGCTGTGCGCGCTCGGCGGCGCCGAACTCGCGCTCGGCCGGCTGCAGATCTTCAGCGTCGGCATGACCGCCGGACGCGGCTACATGGCGTTCGCCGCGGTGAGTTTCGGCGCGATGAACCCGATCGGCTCGGCGCTCGCCGCGGCGTTTTTCGCGGTGGTGGAATACCTCGGGATCAAGGGTCAACTCGCCTTCGGCAACGCGGCACCGCCCGAGCTCATCCTGAGTCTGCCCTACCTCGCGACCGTGCTCGGCGTCTGGCTCAGCAGCCGCATCCGCGGCAGCGCTGCGACCATCTCCGAGCTGCGGGAGTACTAGCCCCGACGCAGGTGAAAGGAGTCTCCTGCGCAATGTCTTGGTCATGATGACCAACGCCAAACCGCTCACCGCCGAAAACCTCGAACCGTGGAACGGCAACATCGTCGACTTGACGATGCTCGACGGAACGCACCGCACGGGGCTCTTGCAGCGCGTCGACGCGGAATGGGTGCGCCTCAAGGCGCCGAGCCCGGCGAAGTCCGGCGACGACGGCCTGGTCCGCATCGCGCTCGCCGCGTCCGTCGCGCGCTTCGCCCGTAACTAGGGATGCTCTTCTGAAGAAGCCCTAACGCGTCGGAATCGTGTCGCGGTCGGTCGCCCAATCGCGCACGAGCGCGGTGACGACCGTGCTGCCGACGCGATAGGCCGCATCGAACGACTCGGCGCCCGCCGACGCACCGCCGGCGCCGGAGTCGGTCGCGAGCAGCGCCGCGTTGTCGCCGCCCGTCGGCGGCTGGTCGTAGTCGCCGGCCGCGCGCAGCACGAGCACGCGTTGCCGGTCGACGCGCTGCCCGTTCGCGAGGAACGTGAGCGATTGCAAGATGCCCGCATCTTCCTCGGCCGTCGTCGCGAACGTGCCGTGTCCGCCCGTCCAATACGACACCCAGCGCTCGGCCCACGCGTTCATCTGCGGTCCGAGGAAGTACCGATCGCCGCAGAGGCTGTCGCCGATGAGCACGAACGGCGGACGCTGCGCTGCCGGGAACCCGATGTACGGCGCGCGCATCGCCTTCAGGTTCGGCGTATCGGTGAGCGGCGTGTCGCGCGTCTGCGCGAAGGCCCAGCGCACGAGGCCCGGATTGAGTTCGTAGGCTTCCTGTCCGTCCATCGAATCGGCGGGTGGCGCGGGCTCGGCGAACGGCGCATGCCGTTCGAGCGGAATGATGCCGGTCGAGAACCCGGCCGGCATGTCGCGCGCGTCGAGCTCGTAGCCGAGATCCGCGTTGATCACCCACTGCGCCCACGCCGCCGAGCCCACCGACGCGACGTTGGGATCGATGCCGCCGACGGCCGCGACGACCCAATAGGCTTTCGTCAGATCGAAGCGCGGATCGCTGCCCAGCGCCATGATCGACGCGGCGCCGCGTTCGGCGCCCTCGCCCGTTTCGATGCCGAGCACGCCGAGTGCCGGATTGTAGCGCAGGTGGTGATAGCCGAGCGGAAACGGGAGCGTCTCGGGCAGCGGCAACTGCTCGACCCAGTGCTGGAACTCACCGGGTTGATCGCCCGAATCGGCGCCGATCTCGAACGTGGTCACGACGACGACGCGGATCGGGATCGGCGCGGAGAACGCGGGCGTCGCGACCGTGGCGACGAGCAGAACGGCAAACCACCAGACGTGCTTCATGCCGACGGTCTTCGCGGCTCGTCGACGCACCGCGTTCGCCAATCGGCAAAGCGCGCTGCGATCCGGCGCGACTACGGGAGCGTCGGAATCGCGTCGCGATCCGTCGACCAGTCGCGCGCGAGTTCGTCGACGACCGGGCTGCCGACGCGGTACGCCGCTTCGATCGCTTCGCGGTAGGCCGACTCGGCCGGCAGTCCGTTCGCGCCGGCGCCGCCGGTATCGCTCACGATCATCCCCGCCGCATCCATGCCCGCGCCGGGTTCGTCGTAGTCGCTCGCCGTGCGCAACACCAGCACGCGGCGCCGATCGACGCGATTCGCGGCCGCGAGAAACGTCAGCGATTGCAAGATGCCCGCGTCTTCCTCGGCGGTCATCGCGAAGCGGCCGCGGCCGCCCGTCCAGTACGACACCCACTGCTCGGCCCAGCCGTTCATGTGCGTACCGACGAAGTAGCGATCGCCGCAGAGGCTGTCGCCGACGAACACGCTCGGCGGTTGCAGCGCCGCCGGAAACGCGGCGTACGGCGTGCGCAGTCCCGCGAGTTCGGGCGTGTCGTCGAGCGCGATCGCGCGCGTGCGACCGTAGGCCCAGCGCACCAAGCCGGGATCGAGTTCGTAGGCGACCTGACCGTGGATCGAATCGCGCTCCGGCGCGGGCGTCGCGAACGGCGTGGTGCGCGTGAGTGGAACGATGCCCGTCGACCACGCGGCGGGCATGTCGCGCGCATCGACCTCGAATGCGAGATCGGCGTTCACCACCCAGTTCGCCCACGCGGCGGAACCGACCGACGCGACGTTCGGATCGACGCCGGCGATCCCGGCGACGACGAAGTAGGCGTGCGAGAGATCGAAGCGCGGATCCATCCCGAGCGCCATGATCGACGCCGCAGCGCGTTCGGCGCCTTCGCCGGTCACGATGCCGAGGACGCCCTTCGTCGCGTTGTAGCGCAGATGGCGGTAGCCTTGTGGAAACGCGATCGTCTGCGGCAACGGCAGGCGTTCGACCCAGTATTGAAACTCGCCGGGGCGGTCGCCCGCATCGTTGCCGGGCTCGAACGTCGTGACGACCACGACACGAATCGGAATCGGCGCGGCGAACGCGGGCGTCGCGAGCGACGCGAACAGCAGCACGGCGAACCACCACGTCCGCTTCACGCGCTATTGCTCCGGGGCGAAGTAGGCCGCGCGTCCGACGCTCACGTCGCTGACCCACGCGACGCCCGAACGCCGTTCCAAGAGCGGCAAGAGGCCTTCGAGCAGCGGTTCGAGCGCATCGGGTTGCACGACGGTGACGATCATCGCTTGCGCCGAGGCATCGTTGAAGAGCAGCCGTCCTTCGTGATAGCCGGCGTGGCCGCGTCCGGAGACCGGCGCGATCTGCGTGTACCCGCTGACGTATTCGGCCAACAGGTCGCGCACGTCGCCGACGTGCTCTCCGGAAACGACGATCTCGAGTTTCTTCATCGGGGTCAGACGGTCGGCGAGCATTCGGGGGTCTCCGTTGGATGAGGGTGCCATGCGCGATCGCCCGCATAGCGGTACGCGCGTCCGTCGCCGGGATCGATCGCGACGAGCGACACCCAGCGATGGTCGAAGAGACGTTGCAGCACCTGCTGGCGCGCGACGATCGCGTCGATGCGTTCGCGCGGCGCGACGACGACCGCCAGCAGCCGCAGCGCTTCGTGATAGGGCGTCGCGCCGAACGACGTCGACTGGAGCGGCAACCCGTTGCGCAGATCGCCGCCGTTGCCCGCCACGACGCCGATGCCGCCGACCGGCTGTTGCAGCAGTTTGTCGCCCGAGCCGAACCGGTCGGGATCGACCGTCGCGAAGAAGTATTGCAGGTTGATCCACGCCGCGACGATCAGCGGCGCGGTGAGAATCTGTTCGAGGATCGCGCCATCCGGGTCGGCGGGGGCATCGTACGAATGCAGAAAGCAGCGGCCGTCGAGATCGGCCGCGCGTGAGAACGCGCGCGGTCCGATCACGAACGCGGCGTTGCGCGCGAGGCCCCACTCGGGCCGGACCTGCGCCCAGTCGCCGGCGCGCGCCGGCGGATCGCTCGCGCCGAGCGGCGCGGCCGGAAGCGCGCGGGCGCGTTGCGCGCGCACCGCATCGCTTGCGCGCGCGAGCGCGGCGAGCAGCGCGCGATCGTCGCAGTCGACGAGCCGCACCGCATCGCGCGTCGTATCGTGTTCCGCGGCGACGAAGCGCGTGTGCGGCGGAATCGTGATGCCGCGCGCGACGAGCGCCGCGCGCACGTCGGGCGCGTTGAGCACGTCGGCCGCGACGCGCGCGTTGATCGTGCCGCGATTGCCGCCGCACGCGCCGCAGTCGATCGCGGCCGAGAACGCGTTGTTCACCGTGCTGCCGCCGTGGCCGCACAACACGATGAGCGGTGCGAAGCCGTGCGTGAGCCCCATGATGCGCAGCGCCGCTTCGCCGAAGAACACGCGCTCGTCGAACGGCAGCGCATCGAGCTGGAGCGGACGATCGTCGGGCATCGCGTGCGCGCGTTCCGCGCGAAACGTCTGCCGGGCGGCGCGGAGCGCGGCGAACGGTCCGAACGCCTCGACGCCCGCGAATGCGGCGACCGGATGCGCGAGCGCACCGCCGGCGATCGCGTCGAAGGTGCGCGTGCGCGCCGCCGCGCGCCGCAGTTGTCGCGCGGTTGCGGCATCGGGACGTTCGCCGACCTCGCGCGTCGGCCGCAGGAGCACGGGCGCGATCGCGGTCGCGTGCGGCGCGTCGAACGGCCGGTAGCGCACCGGCATGCCGAAGAACCCGGCGAACCCGAGCGTCTCGTAGGGACCTTCCGCCTCGAGCGCGCGCCGCAACGGTTCGGAGCGCGCGTCGATGCAGAATACGAACTGCGCCGCGACCGCGCGCGGCGCGGCGTCGTCACGCGGTTCGAGTACGGCGAGCAACGACGCCGCGAATTCCCGTTCGCGCTGCTCGAGTCGCGCATAGGCCGCGTCGTGCGCGGCTCGCTCGAAATGCGGCTCGCGCGCGCGGCGCACGCGCGCAGGATCGGCGAGCAGCCAATCGCGCACGGCCGGGAACGCCGGTTCGACGCCGTGCGCGCGCGCCGTCGCCGTCAGCGCGCAGCGTTCGTACCAGGTCCGCACCGCGAGCAGCGCGAGCAGATCGAGCCCGGGATCCTCGCCCGCATCGTGCGCGCGTTTGATGAAGCCCGCCCAGCCCGCGCATTGCGCGAGATGCCGTTGCAGATACCCGTGCCGGCGTTCGGGCGGAATGCCGAGCGCCTCGAGATTCGCTCCCACCGCGTCGACCGCGTGGTCGGGCAGCGCGTCGATCGCGCGACGATACGCGCGGCCGTTCGGCGTCGCCGCGCACTCGTGGCGCGCGAGGCGTTTCCACGCCGCGTAGAAGCCGCGCGCGCGATGCGGCATCGTCCACGCCGCCTCGCCGCGATCGAGGTAAGCCGCGAGCCACCGGCCGGTGCGTTCGTCGATCTCCGCGACGGCATCGCCCCAGCCGAGCGCGGCGCACCAATCGCCGAGCGTGTCGCGAACGCCGATCGCGGCGACGAACTCGCGCGCGCGGTCGGCGGGATCGCGCGCGTCGTCGCCGCTCCTACCGTCAGCGGGCAACACCTGCGCGCGGAAGAGTTCGGCCGCGCGCGCGGTCGCCTCGATGAACGGCAGCGCATCGAAACCGAGCAGCGGGTTCACCGCGACGAACGTGTCGAGCGGCCACACGGGCGCGATCGCGTCGGCGGCGAGCGCGACGGTCGCGCGCAGTCGCGTCCGTTCGGAGCGATTCACGCGAGCGGCACGGAGGCGGGAGCGCGTCCTTCGCCGAGCGCGACGGCGTAGAGCGCATCGCTGTGCGGCAGCCGCAGGCCGAGGCCCGCGATGAGTCCCGCCGCCACGGCGACCACCGCGGCGATCGTCGCCGCCGGCATGAGGGTGAAACGCGGCAACTGCGCACCGAGCCAGCCGTCGAGCCCGGCGACCACCAGGAGGTAGACCGCGACGCCCGCGCCGATCGCCGCGGCGACGGTCAGCCGGCTCGCCCGATCCGGCGCGCGCTCTGCGCCGCCGCGCGCGGCGCAGACGCCCGCCGCCCACGCGACCGCCACGATCATGCCCGCCGCCGGCAGCGCCGCGAGCCGGTTGCCGAGCAGCAGCGCGGCGAAGAGCACGCCGATCGTCGGCGGTACGACACTCCAGCCGGCGCGCGCCGTGCGGCCGAGCCGCACGCGCACGTCGGGGATCAGGCGCGCGGCCTTGTGCTCGTCGATCGAGCCGCCGACGCCGAGGAACGCGGTCGACTTGTAGCCGCCGTGCGCCGCGAGATGCACGACGGCGGCCGCGAACGCACCGCAGCCGCACTGCAGCACCATGAAGCCCATCTGCGCGACGGTCGACCAGCCGAGGCGGCGCTTCGCTTCGGGCCGCACGAGCGCGACGAGCGCGCCCGTGACGGCGGTCGCGCCGCCGAGCAGCGCCGCGACGCCGAGCGCGTCGGGTGCGGCGGTGAGCACGAACGCGGTCTTGGCGAAGAGCACGCCCGCGCCGTTCACGACGCCCGCGTGCATGAATGCCGAGACGGGCGTCGGCGCTTCCATCGAATTCGGCAGCCAGCCGTGGAGCGGCACGAGCGCCGAGCGAATCGCGCCGGCCGCGACGATCGCCAGCGCCAGGCCGAGCGGCGCGGAGCCGGCCGCCGCGGCGCGGCCGATCGCGGCGAGATCGAACGTGCCGTACGCGTGCCAGGCGATCGCGAGGATCGCGATCCAGGCCACATCGCCGCCGCGCTCCGCGAGCAGGTGCCGGCGCGCCCAGCGCCGCGCCGCCGCGCGCGGGGCGACGTCGAGCAGCCCGCTCGTGGCGAGCCCGGTGACGATCCATCCTGCCGCCAGCACGCGCAGATCGGTCGCCACCGCGGCCGTGAGCGCTCCCGCCGTGGCGGTCGCGATCAGCGCGAAAAAGCGCGCGAACGGGATCGAGCTGCCCGAGACCGCGCGCGCCGCGTAGCCGGCCACGATCAGCGCGATCGCGGCGACGGCCAGGGCGATGAAGCCGCCGAGCGGATCGGACGCGCAGCGCACCGCGGCCGCGAGCAGCGCGACGCCCGCGGCGCCGGCGGTGAGCCGGGCGACGGGAGCGTCGCCGCGCACGATGCGCACGGCAACGAGCAGCGCAGCAAGGGCCGGCGCGGCCGGGACGAAGCCTGCCGGAAGAACGGGAGCGATCACGGAACCCCGATCGAGCTACAAAGGAGTTTCATTGCATGAAAAAAATCTCATGCAATAGATAGCGTACGTTATGTCGGACGTCAAGCCCCCGCCGCGGCAGGCCTGGACCTACCTGAGCAACCACGCCCACGTGCTGATCGCCGTCGCCAAAGATCCCGAGGCGCGCGTGCGTGACCTTGCCCTGCTCGTCGGCATCACCGAACGGGCGGTGCTGCAGATCCTCGGCGACCTCGAGACCGCCGGCGCCATCGTTCGCCACCGGCTCGGTCGCCGGACGCGGTACGACATCCACCCCGACGTGGCGCTGCGCCATCCGCTCGAAGCGCACCGCCAGGTCAGCGACATCCTGCGGCTCGCCCATTGAGCGTCGTCTTCGACGAGCTCGCGCCGGGCGTGTTCGCGGCGCGCGCGTTCTCGGCCGACGAAGCCGCGGTCGTGCGCGAGATCGCCGCGTCGACGCCCGGGTGGGAGCCCGCGGTGATCAATGCCGACGCGAGCGTCGATCGCACGATCCGCGATGCCGAGGTGTTGCACGCGCACGCGAACCCGCGGCTGACCGGCATGTGTCACCAGCGTCTGCTCGCGATCACGAGCGAACGCGCGAGCGTGATGGCGCCCGAAGGCGTGCTCGGCGAAATGCAATTCGTGCGCTACGCGGCGGGCGGTGCGTACGTCGATCATCGCGATGCGCCGCCCGGCGGCGTCACGCCGCGCGTGCTCTCGCTCGTGTGTTATCTCAACGACGATTTCAGCGGTGGTGCGACCGTGTTCCCGGAGAGCGGCGTTCGCGTGCGACCGCAGAGCGGGCTCGTCGTCGCGTTCGCGCCGGCGTTGCTGCACGCGGCCGAAGCGGTGTCGGCCGGAACGAAGTTCGCGATCACCGCGTGGTATCACGCGCCGCACGCGTGAACGCCGTCGTGCCGTCGTATCGCACCGTCGAAGCGAACGGTCTCGCCTTCGAGGTGCTCGAGGCCGGCAGCGGCGACCGGCTCGCGCTCTGCCTGCACGGGTTCCCCGAACACGCGATCGCGTGGGAACCGCAGATTCCCGCGTTGCTCGCGTTCGGCTATCGCGTGTGGGCGCCGAACCAGCGCGGCTACGGCGCGACGACGCGGCCGCAGCGCGTGTCGGACTACGCGATGACGCACCTGATCGACGACGTCGCCGCGCTGATCGACGCGTCGGGAGCGCGCACGGTCACGTTGCTCGGCCACGACTGGGGCGCCGCGGTCGCATGGTGTTTCGCGATGCGGCGCGCGCGGCCGCTCGAGCGGCTCGTGATCATGAACGTGCCGCATCCGGCTGCGTTCGCGCTCGCGCTGCGCACGTCGTGGCGGCAATGGCTGCGCTCGTGGTACATCCTGTTCTTCCAGCTGCCGTGGTTGCCCGAAGCGCTGCTCGGGCTCGACGGCGCGCGGCCCATCGAACGGGCGATGGAGCGCAGCGCGAACGTTCCCGATGGGTTTCCGCCCGGCGCGCTCGCGACGTATCGCGCGCAGGCGGCGCGGCCCGGCGCGTTGCGCGCGATGCTCGCGTGGTACCGCGCGGCGCCGCGCGGCATGTCGCCGTTCGTCGATCCCGGCGTGCCGCCGATCGACGTGCCGACGCTGATGCTCTGGGGTGAGGACGACGTCGCGCTCGGCCTCGAGACGACGCGCGAGACCGGCCGCTTCGTGCGCGATCTGCGCTTCGTCCCGTTGCCGGGTGTCTCGCATTGGCTCCAGACCGACGCGACCGCGCGCGTCAACGCGGAACTCGCGGCGTTCCTCGGCGGACGTCGCGCTTAGGGCGTTGCCGCCGCATCGGGCGCCGCGTTCGCATCCGCATCGCCGTTCGCCGGCAGATCGAGCGGCGTCGACGCGCCGACGTTGACGGTCGAGGTCGCACCGTCGCGCCGGAGGTTGTCTTCGGTTTGCTTGTTCAGCACGACGATGCTGATGCGACGGTTGGCCGGATTCGTCGGATCGTTCGGCATGAGCGGAATCGAGTCGGCCAACCCGCGCACCTGCAGCACTTTGCTCGCCGCCATGCCGCCTTCGATCAGTTGCCGGCGCGCCGCGTTCGCGCGCTCGGCGGAGAGCTCCCAGTTGGTAAAGCCACCCGCGCCGCCGGAGTAGCCGAGCGCATCGGTGTGGCCGGCGATCGAGATGTGATTGGGCACGGCGTTGAGCGCCGGTCCGATCTGCGAGAGAATCTTCTTGGTGTAGTCCTTGAGGTTGGCATCGCCCTTATCGAACATCGGCCGCTTCTTGTCGTCGATGATCTGGATGCGCAGGCCTTCGGTCGTGACGTCGATCTTGATCTGATTCTTGAATGCCTGCAACGACGGCTTGTGCTGGATCAACGTCGTGAGCTGCGTGCGCAGCGCTTCGAGCTGCTTCGCTTCCTCCTGACGTTGCTGTTCTTTCTTCTGTTCGTCGGTCTGCGGCGAGGTGGTCGCGCTCGCGCCCGGACCGTTCTTGAATACCGATGCCAGCGGCCGGTTGAAGTAGTCCGCGATCCCGCGCAGCGTGCCGACGTTGTTCGACGAGATCAGCCACAACAGCAAGAAGAACGCCATCATGGCCGTGACGAAGTCGGCGTACGCGATCTTCCACGCGCCGCCGTGCGCGGCGCCGTGCGGCGTCTTCTTGCGCCGGACGATCACCGTCGTCGCTTCGCGCTGATACGTCGGCTTCTCGCCCGCCGTGAACGCCTTCTCGCCGGGCGCGTTCGGGAGCCGCTGGCCGGTGAGTTGTTCGGCGAGCGATTTGGCGGCGGCGAGATTCGCCTCGTCGGTCGGCGTGTCGGGCGCAACGGCGTCGCGACGCGCGCCGACGTTCACGTCAACGAATGGCGAGTTGTCGGCCGGCGAGTTCTTGGCCATCCGCTACGCTGGCGCGGGTGCGGCAACGTCGGGAGCGGGCAGCGGATTCTTCGTCGCCCGCACGGCCTCTTCGAGTTCCTGGAAGCTCGGACGATCGACGGTGAAGAGCACCTTCCGGCCGAACTCGACCGCGACCGCCGGCGAGTAGCCGCTCATCGACGCCAAGAGCACCGACTTGACGCACTCGAACGGCTTCGCGTCTTCGATCGCGTTCGCTTCGAGCACGCTCGCCAACGGCCCGATAAAGCCGTAGCCGAGGAGAATGCCGAGGAACGTGCCGACCAGCGCGGCCGCGACCATCTCGCCGAGCACCTTCGGCGGCTGCCCGACGGAGCCCATCGTGTGCACGACGCCCATGACGGCGGCGACGATGCCGTAGGCCGGCAGCGCGTCGGCCATGCGCTGGATCGCCACCGCGGGGACGGCCTGCTCGGCATGGTGCGTCTCGAGCTCGGCGTCCATCAATTCCTGGATCTCGAGTACGTTGAGGTTGCCGGAGAGCATCATGCGCAGGTAGTCGACGATGAATTCGGTGAGGTGCGTGTCGTCGCGCACCGCCGCGTACTTCTCGAAGATGGGGCTCGACGCGGGATCGTTGACGTGCGACTCGATGGCCAGCAAGCCTTCCATGCGCGCCTTCTGCAAGAGCTCGTAGAGCAGCGCGATGAGCTGGAGGTATTTGTCTTTGTCGTAGGCCTTGCTACGGAAGCAGGTCGGCAGCGCCTTGAGCACCGCCTTGATCACCTTGAGCGGGTTACTGACGACGAACGCACCGATGGCCGCGCCGAAGATGCACATCAACTCGAAGGGCTGCAACAACGCGAGAATGTGCCCGCCCTCGAACAGGAAGCTTCCCAAAACCGCGGCGATGACGATCACCCAACCGATTACCACGAACATTGCGTAGCGTGCTCCTCCGGTAGCTTGTCGGTCGAAAAGGCTCGTTATGTTAGCCCGTCGGCCAAAAGCGTCCCGTGGATGGAAGTCTCAGCGATGCGGAGCGGCTCGGAAATTCTCCGCCACGCGCCCGGGCGTCGTCGTTCGCTAGATCGTCGCGCCGGTGCGCGCGGCGATCGCGCGGTGAAACGCCGCCGCGAGCACGGCCGATGCGACGGCGACGACCGCGATCGTACCGACGCTCGCGTCGAGCGTGCCGACGGTATCGCCGGCGCCGAAGAGCCAGCGCGCGCCCAGGCGCACGAGCAACACGACGAGCCACACCCCGACGGTCGCGAGCGACCCGCGCACGACGACGGCGTCGGGCCGGTCCGCCGCGCGCACCGACGTGAAGCGCAAGAGCACGTTGCCCGTCACGGCACCGAGCGCGATGCCGCCGGCCAGCCACGGCGCGAGCGCGATCGCGCGGCCGGGGGCCTCGACGATCGCGAGGCCGGCGAAGAGCAGCGTCACCGCGATCATGATCGCGGGCCGGATCCACAGCCGGCCCGCGACGCGCGTCGACGTGCGCAACTCGCGCCGCGCGACCAGCGCGACGACGATGATCGACGCGAGGCTCGAGATCTCCGCATTGCTCAGGTGCTGCATTTCGGCTCCGTTATCGCTGCACGAGAAGATCGGGGTGATGGCGTTCGGCGACGGCCGGATGCGAGCGGAGCAGCACGTTGAGCGCGCTCTCGCCGTAGGCACTCGTCCCGGCATCGGCGCGGTCGAGTTCGCGTTCGCTCGCGGCTGCGGCGATCGCCGTGGGCAACACGATCGGCGTGACCACGTAATCGAGCCGCGGGCTGAAGAAGTAGGGCACGCTGATGCGGTCTTCGCCGAGCGGTGGCGACGTGACCGCGTGATAGGCGGCCGTGACGTACCCGCCGGTCGCGCGTTCGAGCATGCGGCCGCAGACGACGATCAGCGCGTCGGCCGGTGCGCGCACCTCCACGTCGCGATCGCCGTCGCGCGCGACGAGGCCGCCCGAGCCGTCGTCGAGGATCAGCGTGATCGCACCCGAGTCGCGATGTCCGCCGACGCCCTGCGCGTCGCGCTCCGCCATGCCGGGATAGCGCACGAGCTTGAGCCGCGTGAACGGATCGGGCGCGAACGCGGCGCCGAACGCATCGGGTGCGGCACCGAGCGCCGCCAGCAACGCGTCGAGCAGCCGGCCCGCGATGCGCTCGAGGTGCGCCATCCACGCGAGGATCGCCGGGCGCAATGCGGGCAGCGCCGCCGGCCACTGATTCGGTCCGGGCAGCCGCCGGTAGGGCGCGCCGCCGTTCGCCTGCGGATCGGGTTCGCGTTCGGGCGCGAAGTCGAGCTGCTCGCGCAGGTCGGCGCGGCCTTGCGTGCGTTCGCTGCCGACGCACGAGTAGCCGCGAAAGTGGCGCGAGTGCACCATGTCGATCGCCGCCAACTCCGCCGGCGGCAGCCGGAACGCGCGCGCGGCGAGGTCGCGCACGTCGCGCATCAGGCGCGCGTCGAGCGCGGCGCCGCGCACGAAGAAGATGCCGCTGCCGTGTGCGGCCGCGCGCAGCGTCGCGAGCGCCGCCGCCTCGCCCGCTTCGAGCGCGCCGAGGTCGATCTCAGCCGTTCTTCTTGAGCGTTCCAATGATGGCTTCGAGTGCGGCATCGGCATCGGCGGTTGCAGGTTGCGCGGTGCCCGCCCCCTTGTGGCCGCCGCCGCCGTAGGCCGCCATCAACTCGCCGATATCGGTCGTGCACGTGCGGTTGAAGATGCTGTGTCCGGCTTGGATGCTCACGAACGCGCCGCCCGCGCCGTCGGCGGCGCGCACCGAAACGTTGGCGTCGGGATAGAGCGTGTAGATGAAGAACCGGTTGCCGAGCGGCGGGCTCGGCACGCCGCGCACGTCGGTCACGATCACGTTGGCATCGATGCGGCTGCGCTCGATGAGGTGTTCCATGAACGCCCACTGCTGATCGTTGAGAATCTGCACGCGCGCGGCGACCTGGGGATCGGCCAGCACCGCTTCCGGATCGTCGGGATGCGCGCCGACGAGGTCGAGCACGTGGTTGAAGTAGTCGCGATAGCGCGCCATGCCGGTGCGCGGGTCGAGCGTGTAACCGACGAGGATCCAGCCTTGCGGATTACTGACGTCGTCGGGTGTGAGGTTGGCCGAGTCGAGCCGGTCGGTCTCGTGCAGGAGCGCTTCGAACCGTGCGAAGTCGGCGTCGGGATAGTGCGAGGCGACCACGCGCGCGGCGCTCGGCGCGTCGGCCGCGAACGCGCCGCCGGTCGCGCCGTTGCCGTTCCGCCAGCGATCGGTCGTGCTCGCGTGGTGATCGAACACCTTACCGGCGCGCGCATCGCGCGGCAAGTTCGCGAGGATGTCGTCGGGCCCGATCGGCACCCGTCCGTCCTGCACGTCTTTCGGATGCGCGAGCAGAACTTCGTCGATCGGCTCGACCGATTTGAGCAGCAGCGCGCAGACCAAACCGTCGAGATCGGCCCGAGTGATCAGACGCATGGGTTCCTCCAGGTGCGCAACCGCACCGCGCCGCTTTCCTGGCGGCCGCTTGGTTCCCCCGTCAGCGCCCGCCGGGGCGGCGGTACCACTCGACGGCGACCGCGTCGTGCTCGCTCGTCGAGCGCTCCAACTGACGTTTCACCACGTCCTCGACGCGGCCGAGGGCCGCGCTCGTCTCGGCGAACGCGTCGAGCCGCAGGCCTTCGGGCCACGAATGCATGTCGCAGACGCCGTCGGGCAGCGCGATCGAACCGGCTTCCGCCGACCATTCGGTGGTGAACTCGAGCCCGAGGTCGGCGGCCGCTTTGGAGGCGATCAGCGAGGGCCGGGCGGTGCGCACGAGTGCCTGGGCGTGAAGCATGACCTTCTCCCACTACGCAGACCGCGCAGCGCGCCCTGCTAGAGGAAGGCGAGGCCGGCGGCGGGGTCGGGCGTGACGTCGTTCTCGGCGAGCCACGCGGCGTCGTAGACGCGCGAGCGATAGCGGTCGCCGCCGTCGCAGAGGATCGTGACGACGCGGCTGCCTTCCGGCAGCGTGCGCGCGTAGTGCGCGGCGCCGGCGACGTTGAGCGCGGCGGAGCCGCCGATGAAGATGCCCTCTTCGCGCACGAGCCAATGCGCCATCGCGATCATCGTGCGGTCGTCGACGCGAACCGCGTCGTCGACCGGCGCGCCCGCGAAATTCGCGACCAGCCGTTTGATCCCGATGCCCTCGGCGTTGGAGTCGCCCTCGGCGACGAGCTCGCCGCGCTTGACGAAGTTGTAGAGCGCCGATCCGTACGGATCGCAGAGCACGACGCGAATCGCGGGATCGTGCGCCTTGAGCGCGCGGCCGGTGCCGGCGATCGTGCCGCCCGTGCCCGCCGCGGCGACGAACGCGTCGAGCCGTCCGCCGGTTTGCGCGATGATCTCGGGCCCGGTGGTGCGTTCGTGCGCGTCGCGGTTCGCGGTGTTCTCGAATTGATTGGCCCAGACGGCGCCGGGGATCGATTCCGCCATGCGCCGCGCGACGTGATAGTAGTTCGCGTCGTTGGTGAACGGCGCGGCGGGGACGACGTGCAGTTCGGCGCCGTACGTGCGCAGCAACGCGTATTTCTCCGGCGCTTGATCGTCGGGCATCACGATGACCGAGCGATATCCGCGCGCGTTGCCGACCAGCGTGAGGCCGATGCCGGTGTTGCCCGCCGTGCCTTCGACCACGACGCCGCCGGGCTGCAGCAGGCCGCGCGATTCGAAGTCGGTGATGATACCGAGCGCGGCCCGGTCTTTGACCGAGCCGCCCGGGTTGAGGTACTCGGCCTTGCCGAAGATCTCGCGGCCGATCGCCGCCGAGAGTTTCGGCAGGCGGATCAGCGGCGTGTTGCCGATCGCGCCAGCGAAGCCGTCGCTCGCCGGCGTCACGCGCCGGTCGGCTCGTCGAGATCGTGCTTGAGCTTGAGTTGGATCACCGTGCCGGGCTTGATCACGATGTCGGATTTCAACGACGATGCGAGCGCGAATCCCGCCGCTGCGCCGGCCAGCGTGCCGCCGCCGTGGCCGGTCTTCTTCGAGACGATGTGTCCGGCAACCGCACCACCGACGATGATGCCGACGTCGCGGATGTGGTGCGTCTTCGGTTCGATCTGCGAGAGTTTGTTGACGACGACGCTCACCGGTTCTTTGTCGCCGTTCGGAAACGCGATGTCGTCGAAGATGAGGCTCATCGTCGCCTTGTGCGTCGAACTCGCCGGCGTCACGTTCTCGAGGTGCCCCTCGATCACGGCGCCCTGCAGTTCGTGGTGCGGGTGGAAGAACGAGTCGGTCACCGCAAGCGAGAACGGGTCGCCGTCGTGTGAGGTCTTGCTGCTCACGCCGGTGGTCACTTTGGCCTCGATCAGCGCCCCCTTCTTGGTGAGGACTTCCGACTGCGCGGCGGCGGTGGCGATGCACGCCGACGCGAGCACGGCGGCGGTCACGGCGCGGAGGGAGAAGCGGCGAACGTCGGTCATGTCGAGAGGTCACTCCAAGCGTCGAGCGGACGCCTCCGTCGTAGCGGAGGCGGGACGGCCGTGCGGCTGTCCGCCGCTTTCTACACGGGAAGGAGCCCTCGAGTTTCCCTTCCGGCCGGGCGTGCGACCCCGAATCCCGGCCGCAAGGGGTAGTCGAACCGAACCCGACCTGCTAGAATATGGCGTCACAGGAACGCAGGTGGCCGTGTTACGCCGCCTCGTCGCCTGTCGTGTCGCTCTGCGTCACGTGTGTAGGGCCGATCTCGCATCGGCCATCTCCACCTACATGAAAGTGAGTCCATGCCTGCCCCCAAAGCGAAGTCCAAGAGCGCCGCAAAAAAAGAGCGGCGTCCCAAACGCAAGGTCTGCACGTTCTGCGTCGATCGCCAAGAAGCGATCGATTACAAAGACCAGACGCGCCTGCGCAAGTACATCTCCGAGCGTGGCAAGATTCTGCCGCGCCGCATCTCCGGGAACTGCGCGAGCCACCAGCGCGCACTGACCGTCGCCGTGAAGCGGGCGCGCGTGATCGCGCTGCTGCCGTTCGTCGCGAGCTAGGAGCCGAACGATGAAAGTCATCCTCCTCTCCGATGTGAAACCGCTCGGCAAACGCGGCGACGTGGCCAATGTCGCCGATGGCTACGCGAACAACTTCCTGTTGCCGCGCAAGCTCGCGACCGTCGCAACGGCGGGCGCGATCAAGCAGCTGGAGCAGCAGAACAACGCCAAGAAGCGCCGTCAGGCCGAAGAAGTCGCCAACGCGCAAGACGTTGCGACGCAACTCGAAGAACTCACGCTCGAGATCCCGGCGAAGGCCGGCGGCAACGGACGTCTGTTCGGCACCGTCACCAACGCCAACGTCGCGGAAGCGATCCAGGCCGCGCTCAACGTCGCCATCGATCGTCACAAGATCGAGATGAAAGACGGCATCAAAGCGGTCGGCACGTATCCGATCGAGATTCGTCTGGGCAACAACATCGTCGCGAAGTCGAACATTCGAGTCGTCGCGGCGAAGTAGTCGTGGCCGACGATGCCGAGGGTGGCGTCCGCCGTCAGGTGGCGGCGCTCTACGAGATTCTCTCCGGAGCCCTCGGCAAGGATAAGGTGATCATGCGCGCCGGCAAGCTCGGTGCGCTGAAGATGATGCGCTCGTCGGCCCTCGGCGAGCGCGTTCTCGCGCTGCAGCGGCTCGTGTTCGAAGATCCGACGCTCGAGCGCATCCCCGCGCCCGGCGGTTATCGCAAGGCGATTGCCGAGATCGAGGATGCGCTTGCCGACATCGTCGCGCAGCGCACCGTGGAAGACGAAGTCGAGCGGCGCGTCAACGAAAAGATGGTGCACCGTCACGCCGAGTACGTGCGCGAGTTGAAGATCGAAGCGCTGCGCGAAGCGGCCGGTCCCGAGACGCCCGCGACGCAACGGCGACTCGACGATCTGCGTGCGCTCGACGAGCGCCGTCTCAACGCGACCGCGCTCGACGCGCTGCGGCCGAAGACGCTCGAGGGCATCGTCGGCCAAGAGACTGCGGTGGAAGCGCTGCTCGCGAAGCTCGCCTCGCCGTTCCCGCAGCACGTGATCCTCTACGGTCCGCCCGGTGTCGGCAAGACGACGGTCGCGCGGCTCGCGCTCGAGCTCGCCAAGACGCGCGCGCACACGCCGTTCGCGGCGGGCGCCCCGTTCGTCGAGGCGAGCGGCACGACGCTCCGCTGGGACTATCGCGAAACGACGAATCCGCTGCTCGGCAGCGTGCACGATCCGATCTATCAGGGCAGCCGTCGCGACCTCGCCGAGAGCGGCATCCCCGAACCCAAGCTCGGTCTCGTGACGAAGGCGCACGGTGGCGTGCTCTTCATCGACGAGATCGGCGAGATGGCACCGGCGCTGCAGACGAAGCTGCTCAAGGTGCTCGAAGACAAGCGCGTGATGTTCGAGTCGTCGTATTACGACGAGCACGATCCGAACGTGCCGGCCTACGTGAAGAAGCTCTTCGCCGACGGCGCGCCGGCCGATTTCATCCTGATCGGCGCGACGACGCGCGATCCCGAGGCGATCGACGCGGCGATCCGCTCGCGCTGCGCGGCGGTCTACTTCGAACCGCTCACGCAGTCGCAGATCGTGCGCATCGTCGACGAGGCCGCACGTCGTCTGGGCGCGCGCTGCGCGAAGCCCGTGCCCGCCACGATCGCCGCGTACACGAACGAAGGCCGCAAGGCGGTGCAGATCCTCGCCGACGCGTACGGCCACGCGCTCTACCGCTCGGCGACCGTGCCGGCCAAGACGCTCGTCCGCGACGACGACGTGATCGCCGTCGTGCAAGCCGGCCGCATCGTGAAGCATTCGCCGGCGCGCGCGCGCAAGAAGAAGGAGATCGGGCGCGTGCACGGCCTCGGCGTCGCGCAGTACATCGGCTCGGTGATCGAGATCGAAGCGGCGGCTTTCCCGGCGCGCGAACCGCGCAAGGGCACCGTGCGCTTCAACGACACCGCCGGCTCGATGTCGCGCGACTCCGTGTTCAACGCGGCCTCGGTCGTGCGCGCGATGAGCGGGCTGGATCCGAGCGACTACGATCTGCACGTCAACGTGATCGGCGGCGGCAACATCGACGGCCCCTCGGCCGGGCTCGCGTTCTTTCTCGCGCTCTACTCGGCGTTGACGAAGACGCCGCTGCCGCAAGACATCGCCGTCACGGGCGAGGTATCGCTCACGGGCAACGTGCGCGCGGTCGGCGGCGTGGTGGAGAAACTCTACGCGGCGCGTTCGACCTCGATGCGCGCGTTCGTGCTTCCGGCCGAGAACGCGCACGACATCGAGGCCGCTCCCGACGGCATCACCGTCATCCCGGTGACCACGATCGCCGATGCGCTCGTCGCCTACGGCATCCGCCCGCCGGTGCTTGCCGCCGCACGCGCGAAGGGCGTTTCGCGATGAGCGTGCCCGCGTTCGTTTCGCCGATCGATCGCATCCCGCCGAACAACCTCGAGGCCGAGATGGCGCTGCTCGGCTCGGTGCTCGTCGACAAAGAGATGATGTCGTCGGTCAGCGAGATCGTGCGGCCCGAAGATTTCTACGCATCGCTGCACGAGACGATCTATCGCGCGCTCTACTCGCTCTACGAAGCCGGAAAACCGCTCGACAAGGTCGCGCTCGCCGAGGAACTGCGGTCGCGCGGCATGCTCGACAAGGTCGGCGGCCTCGCGTATTTGACCTCGCTGATGGATACCGTGCCGACCGCGGCGTCGGCCGAGTACTACGCCAAGATCGTGCGCGAGAAGGCGTCGCTGCGGCAACTGATCCACGCCGGCACGCGCATCACGCAGCTCGGCTACGAGTCGGAAGACGACGTGCCGGCCGCGATGGACGAGAGCGAACAGATCGTCTACGACGTCGGTAACCGCGATCAGCGCGGCTCGTTCTCGTCGGTCTCGTCGCTCTTGCTCGACACGTTCTACAAGCTCGAAACGCGCCACGCGCAGTCGGGCGAACGCACCGGCGTCACCAGCGGCTTCGGCGACATCGACGCCTATACGGCCGGCTTCCAGCGCGGCAACCTGGTGATTCTCGCCGCACGCCCGGCCATGGGGAAGACGTCGCTCGCGCTCAACATGGCGCTTTTCGCCGCGCGCGAAGAACGCCAGCCGGTCGCGATCTTTTCGCTCGAGATGACGAAGCAAGAATTGGTCGAGCGCTTGATTTCGTCGGAAGCGATGGTCGACGCGAGCAAATTACGCCGCGGTGCGATCGAACAGAAGGAGTGGCAGCGCATCGGCGATGCGATCGGCAAGCTCAACGATCTGCCGATCTACCTCGACGATTCCGGCGCGGTGAGCATCTCCGAAATACGGAGCCGCTTGCGCCGCCTCAAATCGACGCACGGCCTCGCCATCGCCTTCATCGACTACCTCCAGTTGGTTCGTCCGTCGACGCTCAACGCGCGGAACGTCAACCGGAACGAAGAGCTCTCGGAAATCTGCCGGACGTTGAAGGCGACGGCGAAGGATCTCGAGATTCCGATCATTGCCCTCGCGCAGCTCAATCGTGCGGTCGAGACGCGTCAGGACAAGCGCCCGATGTTGTCGGACTTGCGCGATTGTCTGAGCGGTGACGCGCTGGTGACGAACGCGGAAACGGGCGAGCGCGTTCGCCTCGCCGAGATCGCCGAACGTCGCTTGCGCTTCGACGTGTGGGCGCTCGACGAGCACCTCCAGTTGACGCGGCGTCCGATCACCGATGCCTGGTCGGTCGGCGAGAAGCCGCTGTTCCGCGTGCTCACCCGCAGCGGACGCACGATCGACGCAACGGACGGCCACCGCTTCTTGACCGTCTCCGGCTGGAAGAAGCTTCGAGACATCGCCGTGGGCGATGCCCTGGCCGTCCCACGAGCCTACGCCTACGCGGCGAAGCCGGTCGATCACGCGGCCGCCGATCGTGCCCTGCTCTTGGGCTGGCTCGTCGGCGACGGACATTTCGGCGGAAGTACGACGCTGACGGTAGCCACGCCGGAAGAAGCCGATTTCGCGCGGTGTCTCGGGGCGTCGACGTTCGGGTTGCGCCCGATCGTGAAGCCCGAGCGCGAAAGCGCCTCGGCGCTGCGGGTTGTGATGACGACCGGTTTCCGCTGCGGCGCCGGCAAGAATCCGTTGACGACCTGGCTGCGCGAGCTCGGGCTCTGGAAATGCGTCGGGAGTGAGAAACACGCTCCGGCCTGGATCTTCCGCCAGGAGCGGATCGCGATCGCCGCGTTTCTCCGCGGCCTCTTTCACGCCGACGGGAGTCTGAGCCGCCGGCCAAGCGATACGCACGCGCTGGTCCGTCTTTCGACGATCAGCGAGCGGCTCGCGCGCGATGTTCAGCATCTGCTCCTCCGGCTCGACATCACGTCCGCGGTGACGTGCGATCGCCGCAACATCGGCGGGTACCGGACGACATCGGCCGCGATCTGGACGGTCTCGATCCGGTCGCGTTCCGTCGTCGCGCGCTTTCTCGACACGGTCGGGTTCCTCGGCGCGAAGCACGAACGCGCGTGCAACGCCGTCGTTCGTGAGAAGCGGAATGACGCGGGCCACCTCGATCGGATTCCGCTCGCGATCAACGGCTACGTCGGCGAGCGCCGATTCGAGCAACAGTTGTCGCACGCAGCCCTCGGCTGGCGCGATCAGGGTAAAGCGATGTCGCGCGAAACCTGCGCTGCGCTGGCCGAGCGTCTCGACGACGAGCTCCTCGAACGGCTCGCCTATTCCGACGTGACGTGGGACCCGATCGTGCGCATCGATCCCATCGGCGTGGCCACGGCCTACGACCTCACGGTCGACGACCTGCACAACTTCTGCGTCGACGACTTCGTGACGCACAATAGCGGCGCCATCGAGCAAGAAGCGGATATCGTGACGTTCCTCTACCGTGATGCGTACTACAACAAAGAGACGTCACCCGAGCCCGACGCGACCGAGTTCATCTTCGCCAAACACCGCAACGGCAAGGTCGGCACCGTGAAGCTGCGCTTCCGCGCGGAGCACACGCTCTTCCAGCCCTACGGCGACGACTCGCACTACCCGGCGCCGTAGGCACTGCCTCCCTCGTGGAGAAAACGAGTCTCGACATGCCACATCAGCCGGTGAGTCGACCGTTGCTCCTTGCGCTGGAAGCGATGCCGTTTCGTACGTTGTCGGCGAAAGCGCTGATCGTCGCCAATCGGGAAATTCAGACGCACCTTCGTCGCGTCGCTCAGGCCAACGCATCGTCGCATGGGAACGACTCATCGCGAGACCACTCCTCGCCGTCATAGCCGGCCCGAACGGATCGGGAAAGAGCACGTACTCGACGATGTTGCGCAAGGGCGGCATGATGGTCGTCGACCCCGACGCCATCGCTCGCGAGGAACAGATACCTGCCATCGCCGCCGGCCGTGTTGCGCTGCGGCGAATCCGAAACGAGTTGAGCGCGAAGCGTTCGTTCGCGTTCGAAACGACGCTCGCCGGTTCGTGGGCATTTGGGGACGATGCGTGATGCGCGCGTCGCCGGCTATCGCGTGACGCTTACATACATCGGGACATCGGACGTCGAGATCAACCTCGCACGTATCCGTGCGCGCGTGCTGACGGGCGGCCACGACGTGGCAGCGGCTGATGTTCGGCGCCGGTATGGACGCAGTATGGCCCGTGCGGCTGCCGCCGCCGCCCTCGCTCATGAAGTAGCGATCCATGACAATTCGAGCGAAGCGATGCAACTCGTCGCTGAGCGGGACATCGATGGTTCGAGATTGCGTTTTGCCGTGCCGCGTTGGGCGGTGGCGTTGGTGGAGAGCGTGCTACGCTGACGCAGACACTCGTCTTTCTCGTCCTCGGCGCCGCGTTCGGTTTTCTCGGCGGCGTCTTCGGTATCGGCGGCGGCATCGTGGCGATCCCGATCTTGGGCATCGTCTTCGGGTTGAACGAGCAGCTCGCGCAGGGCACCGCGATCGTGATGGTCGCGCCCAACGCGATCGTCGGCTTGTGGCGCTATCTCACCGCGGTGAAGATCGACTGGCGCATCGTCATCGCGATCGCGATCCCGGCGTTCCCGATCACCGTGTACGCGAGCCACGTCGCGACTATGTTGCCGAGTCGCGATCTGCGCATCGCGTTCGCGTCGTTCACCGTGTTGCTGGCCGCGTACATGGGGTGGCGCGCGACGCGCCTCGGCAAAGGCGAAGCGCGCGCACCGGTCGCGTGGTACTGGGCGTCGGTCGTCGGCATCTTCACGGGCGTGCTCTCGGGATTGTTCACGATCGGCGGCGCGATCTTCGCGGTGCCCATTCTCTCGGGCGTCTTCGGGCTCTCGCAACTCGCCGCGCAGGCGACGTCGCTTGCATTCGTCACGCCCGGCATCGTGCTCTCGCTCTGGGTCTTCGCGACCGCCGGCGACGTGAATTGGTCGATCGGCATCCCGCTCGCGCTCGGCGGCGTGTTCGCGGTGCCCTTCGGCGTGACGGTTGCGAGCCGGTTGCCCGACCGCGTGCTGCGCTTCGCCTTCGTCGGCTTTCTGCTCGCGTGTGCGGTGGGCTTGTTCCTACGCGCCCGCGCCGGCTAGTTCGATGGCGAAGATCGCGGCGAGCTCGCGCGCGATGCCGGCATCGATGTGCCGGTGGATCTGGACCAGATGGGAATCCGAGCCGGGCAGCATCAGCGTGATCGGTTCGAGGCGGATCGGCGGGCGTCCGGGCAGTTGCACTTCGATGTCGCGCGCCGGTTCGTGCATCCAGTCCGTCACGTCGCTCTCGGTCTGCCAGCGCTCGCGAAAGGCGGCATCGGTTTGCAGATCCGCGAGCAGATCGTACACGATGTCCGGTTCGCGCGAAAACTGCCAGCGCAAGGCGGCGACGGCGCGCCGCGCAGCGGCATCCCAATCGGCCCAGATGCGCTGGCGGTTGGGATGCCGGAAGATGCGCCACCAGCCGTTGCGATGCAGCGGCGGCGACGCCGCCGAATAGCCGAACAACGCCGCGCTCATCGCGTTCCACGCGACCGCGTCGCGGCGCCGGTTCCAGATCACCGCGGGCCGGTCGGTGAGTTCGTCGAGAAACGAGAGGAGCCGCGCGGGCACATCGGGCGGCGCGGCGTGCGGCGGCTCGGGCAGCGGCACGCGCGCGAGTGCGGCAAGGTAGGTGCGCTCG
>Ga0116228_10000608_pt1 | contig 27648 bp, 20 predicted proteins | sample S1TSphfallax_2_FD_89694 | JGI IMG/M metagenome (GOLD analysis project Ga0116228, IMG submission 89694) | Host-associated microbial communities from peat moss isolated from Minnesota, USA - S1T2_Fc - Sphagnum fallax MG | ecosystem: Host-associated > Plants > Peat moss > Unclassified | place... | reverse complement strand
TCAACAATAGAATAACCACCAATAGTCATTTATAAAATAACAACCAATAGCCATTAATAGAATAGCCACCAATAACCGCCAATAGCCATTAATAAAATAAACACCAATAATTATTAATAGAATAACCACTAAAAAACATTAATAGCCACAAATAAAATAGGTATCAATAGCCAATAATAACCACCAATAACATTAATAAAAGAACAACCAATAGCCAAATATTATAATTGTTTAGGATTGCCAAAAATAATATGAGATGAAATAATTTATAATAGACAAAAATAACTTAAAGTGAAATAGCCTATAATAACCTAGAATTGATAATAATAATTTATAATAGCTACAAGTAGCCTAAACTAAAATAATTTATAATAGGCAAAAATAACATAAAATAGCTGAAAATAGCCTAAGGTGAAATAAACTAAAATAGCCAAAAGTAACTTAAAATAACCAAAAGTAGCCTAGGGTGAAATAACAAAAAATAACCAATTTTTTTCGAATAGCCATAAATAGCTAGTAAATAATGTAGGGTTAAATAATTTAAATTAATGAAAAATATTCATATAATAATTGAAAGTAGCTTAACATAGGTTATTTTATTATATTAATAAAAAAAATATCCATTTATTAAAAAAAAATTCAAAAGAATGGTCATTAAAATGTTATTGAATAATGATATTCAACTTTTTTTTTTTGTTCAAATGATTTAAAATTTTCAAAAGGAAATAAATGTAGTTATGTACATTAATAAATTTTAAAAAAAAGTAAACTCAAATCATTTCATTTGAACAAAATTTCAATAAGATATGAATTTCCAAAGTTTATGTTTTTGTAATGTTTTAAATGAAGTATTTGATAAATAGAATGTAATGTAACATATTATCACAATAAGTGAGGTGGCTTGATGGTAAAGGTGTTTCCTTTCACTCCAAAGGTCAAGGGATGAAACATCACGGGTGGTGTTGTGTGTGGTCAACAATGGTATGTTGACTGAATATTCCCCTATTGAATTATTAAAATAGGTGCCTAGGTTGATTATGTGGCCTACCTACCTATGTAGGTTAGGCTTTTAATCTAGTTTAAGTGGTGACACCTGTCAATAAATAATATGCTTTAAAAAACATGAAATTATTTATAATATTATATATTAAATAATTAAAATTTAATTGATTTACATACTAGTTAATTAATTCACTAACAAGCGAATGGTTTGGTAAATTTGTATTTCACTTGAGAATAACCTTGTTTCGCTGGGTATTAGCGAAACAAATCATTGTCCATAACAATTGGTCCCCGTTCACTAGGGGGTTAAATAATTTCATTAGGTAAAAATGTTCAAATTCAGACAAAAATCTAGTGAAACCCAGAGTGAATTAAGACGCATTTCCTAGTAGTGAAGCAAAATAACCATCTTCTCCAAAAAATAACTAAATGAACACATCCTAAAAATCTTAAGATATAATGTTTTTGAAAAGAAATTATTAATTCTAAAAAAATCATGCCCAAAAAGATTAAATAAAATTTATTCACAAATGTTTTTCAAAAAATCTTTATACTTCCACACCATTTTGAAAATGGTTTGGAACCCCTTATTTTGAATTATTTATGATATTGAAAATTTGTTAAGATTAATCAATTAATACATCATTACAAATTTCAAAAATAATATATTTATAACAATATTGTTGGTGTTTTATGACATTTCACATAATAAAATTAAAAGTTGCCCATTTGAAGTGTTTTATATTTTTTTGAATTGGTTTTTTCTCTTTCAAAGGTAAATGTAATTAAAAATTACATTGAATGCCTTAAAAATAATTTTTATAGCAAATGCATGCACCATACATTTAAACCTATATAGATGTAAGAAAAATTGCCCCATTATAAGATTTTATGGACATTATATCTTGTAATTATCCATTTGTGGTCACAGTCCCTTGAAATAAGTTTTATGGTTTTGTTGACTCCAAAATGTCATGTAGACAAAAGGTCATGACATGTTTTAAAGATTTGTAATTGTGGTGGCCCTATTAAAACATAGAGAAATCCTTTGTAATAAATTAAACTTTAAATTTTTTGAAAGTCCCAAATGTTATCATTCTCATTTTTGTGATGTAAGGTTGCTTCAAGTCTTTTTTAAAATAATCGAACATTACTTTATATTTGTTCAAAGAACTCCAATTAATAGCTATTTTGTTTTTTATTAACATGAAACATAGTTGTTCCAATTTTAAAAAGATGAACTTTTGTTAGTCAAAAATAATGTAACCTTATTTTGAGGCAAAATACAAGTGGCATGCTAACTCATATAGGTGAATTGAAGCTAATATGAACCATAACTAAGGCATCCCTAGTTAGTTTTATGCAATTTAAGGTATAAAAATATTAATGTTGCAAACTTCTTTAATGTGATTACATAAAAATGATTTTAATATATTATGAAAAATATGTCAAATGATTTTAAATGAGTTTAATGAGGATAAAATATTAATAATAGTACTAAATCATTATAACTCAATTTTTTTAAAATTGAAGGATTACTAAACGATTCCTAAATGAAATATTTTTTAAGGATATTTGTAAACACATCTTTAGATAATAATATAATGTAACATGTTTTCGGGTCATAAGAATTTTTAATGATTTTTTAAATTTTTAAAATAAAATATTCCTAAAATTCATGAAATATTAAAAAACATTGTGATTAATATAAACAATGACCTTATATGTTACTACCAATAGACTATAAGAAAAAAAATTAGAAGTTTTGAGAAAGATCCTTGATAAATATAATTGGAAATATTTATAAATTTTTTAAAAAATAAGTTTTAATTTTTTTCAAAATGATACATGAAGACTATGTTTGAAAGTATTTTTTTTAATGTAAAATTAATATAAGCTTTTAGAAGAATTTTTCAAAAAAATAATTGTTAAAAAAAATTAGAATATATATTTAGGAAAATATGTTGTATAAATGAATAACTGATGAACCTTTTAAAAGATGTGGTTGATGGAAGTTTCTAAAATGTTATTTAGTAAAAAGTAATATTAAAAATTTAAATTTTCTAAAATAAATTATTGGCCACTTAGATTAAAAGGTGATGCCTACTAACCTTTTTTAATATACTATCAAATATAATTTTTAAAAATATTATTAAATCATCTTGTTAATGCAAGTTGTGGCCTTTGTATTCATGGTCCATTTCTAACCTAAATTGCAACATGATTTGTTTAAGCAATAATGTCATTTAGTTTTGGTTCATTATTGAATTCCGTAGTTGTAAAATCCCTTAATAATTTCCAAGTTATATCATTGTTTTGTCCTTGACGAAATATTGGGCTCTTCTAAACAAATGTCATCATTTTTTGAACACATTGATGATAATTAAAAACTTTTTGTCATGAGTTTACTTCAACCATTGAGAATTTTTTTGAATGGAATCTAAGAGGATGTACTTGTTCACCACCCCCATGTCCTTAAATAAAGTAACAATATAAGCAAAATTTGAAGGATTTGTAATAAAAAAATGATTTGGATGGATTTCTGTAAAATAAAATGGGAGTTGTGATAAAAACATTCTTCAACATTTTGAGAGATTTTGTAATGTTTGAACATCTTAGTTGAATTTTTTTTACAAGTATGAATCATGTTAAATGGGCAATAAACTTTGAGTAGTTTTTAATGAAATTTTGATAAAAGATTGCAAATCCCAATAAACATTAAATGTCATGATTAGAAGATTAGGTTTTCCAATTGATAATGGTTTGAATTTTCTTCAGATCCATTGACAAGCCATTGTTAGAGATGATATAGCCCAAAAAATTGACGTTTAATTGATGAAAAACACATTTTTCCAATCTTACAAAAAATAAATTCTCCCAAAGTTCTGTTGAAGACAAGGTGTGTATGTTTTTCATGTTCTTTTGAGTTTTTTGAAAATATCAAGATGTCATTTGAATAGATAATTGTGAATCCCAAAGTCGTTTAAAAACTTATTAAATATATCTTTCATCACATGTCAAAAAAATATGAGGGCATTTGTGAGACCAAAAGGCATGACATTAAACTCAAAATGAACTTATCTTATGCAAAATATTGTTTTTCACTCATTCCTTTGTTTCATGTATACAATATTGATTTTTATGAATATTTTGCTTGATCATGTTGTTTGAAAAATATTGAATCAATAATGGATAATAAATTTTTATGGTGATTTTGTTGAAGTCATGATCATAATCCACACACATGGGGAGACCCATCTTTCTTCTTCATAAATGATATTGGTGCACCTACATGTGATTTTAAACATCACATTGGATTTTTTGAAATCAATTCATCAATTTGTAATTTTGTAATTCAACAAAAAAGAATTTTGCAAATTCATTTTGAAATAAGTTGTAGAGGAGTTTGAATGGTCATTACATTTCTTTTTGTAATTGAATTGCACAATTGTATAATTGATCTTGTGATAGTATGTTGACATTTTTCATTTCAAATATGCCATTCAAATCTTAATATTGTGATGGAAGTCCATTTGGATTTTTGTCCTCAAAACTTTTTACTATTGTAACATAAATCATAAAAGTGTGTTAATTCTTTGTTGCTTGCAAACAAATAATTCTTCAATGAATATCAATTGAGTACTTCTTTGCTTTGGGTGATGATCAATCTTGAAAAAAAAAATTCTCTAGTTGCAAAACATATTTGGATTATAAATCTTAAATAACAAAAGTCCCAAGATTATTCAATTTGGGGGCAAATTGATAATGTTGAAATAGGTTCATTGACATGTATTTCTAGGGTTGAGTCTCATGGGTGACATTTTCAAAGGCAAGGGTATGTTTGTATATTATTTCGCAAAATGCAGGATTTGACTTTTGTAGTAGTTGAATGCATTTTTATTGAACACATTTTTCATCATTGAAACATGTTGCAACACTATTTACTAGTGTTTCCACATATGATGCATATTGTAATATTTATGTTTATAGGGATTGTGAAAATAGGTACAAAGTTTGGAGGTACAAACAAACTTTTTGTTTCATTTTAAGCGTTGTTGTTTAATTGCAAGGCTTTATTGATAAATTCATTTTCCACTTGTATTTTTTTATTAAGGACTATGCTTTGACCTTTGTATGTTTTTTTGTTTGGACATTTTTGTGCACATATTTAGCTTTTCCATAATACAAGCAAAAACCTTAGTTGTCAATGACATTGTTTATTTTGCAATGTGATAGGCTTGAATTACGCAATGTCAACTTACATATAATCATCACCTAGCACTTAACTATGAGCCATAGGGAATGTATTTGTTAACATGTTCATTAAGGGTTGTGTCACTATGAGAACAATGCAAGTGTTGCAACTAGGCTTGTAACTGCATTTTCCAATTGTAATGATTACTTACAACTCATTGTAAAAGTATAGTGTTAGTTGTATTAGACAAGTTGCATTAATTTCAATGGTGCAATTCATCGTATATGGTCATCGTATGGGGAAACCCATCCTTGGGTGGTACCACTAGGAATCACCTCAAAGGTTAAGGAACTAAAAAAGCTAAATAATTTTTCTAGGCCGTTTTCGTTAAATGTTTTCATAATTATAAATTATTATTATTTCATGTTTATCAATTGCATGCTTTTAATATATGGCTCGAAGTTTATTTGGGATTTTTTTTAAATTTTAAAAAATATATATTCCTAATTAAAATGACCCATTAAAAAATCAACAACTTCAACTTTGGGAATTCATAACTAAATGATATTTAATAAATTAATTTCCAAATAGAAAATAAAAAATAAAATCACTTCAAAATTATTTTAGAAAAAAAATTAAAAAATCATAAATCATGTTCTAAATTTATGTTTTGGACCAAAAAAATCAAGGAAAAAAACAAGCGTTACATTCTTGAATTTAAAAAAAATGCATTGATTAAAAAATTAAAATATACTATTCTTGATGTTATTGAAATTTCAAATTCTATGGCACTTTTTCTTTTTTAATTATAAAAATGTTCATTTAAATGTTTCCTATGATTTTTCAAAGTTTGATGGGTCAAGGAAAATCAAGGTGTGACATTCTTTATAATACCACACAAGGATAAGATTACCCATATATAGTAACAAAAGTAAGTGCAACTATTTTACAACTAGTTCATTAAAATGGATGGCTCATTGTCACTTGTTAAGTAGGAAAACAAACATTGTATGACATGGTAAGTTCATTAATTTTCATTCATCCAGCATGGATGAAAATAATTCAATTAAAATAGAACTACCTTGTAACTAATGTAGGGATTTTAATGACTAAGAAACAACCCATTGGCAACTCATTAGTAAGTGACATGTTTGTATTTTAGTATTTTTCCATAACTACGTTTTCATAATTAGATATTGTCTTGCAATAAATTTTTTGGTTATCTAGTCTTCAATAATTAAATGATAATTGATTGGAATACTATGGTGCAACTACTAATAGTGGTGTAAGCATTGTTTAGTGACCTTAAAAAGCCTCACATGTAGGACTATGTTGTGACAATCATGTTTTTATTGTAAAATAATAAGGGATTTGAGATGTCATTTGTGCAAAAAATGGTAATAATGGCATTAACTTGCCATCACGTGAATTCTTTTCTAGTGGTGTTATTCAATTGAATTGTTTGAATAAGGGGTAGCAATGTCATCATATTGCAATTGTTAATTTAATATGCTTAATACTAAGGTGCAATTGATTGCATTTAACACATTTTTCAATTGTAATTGTTGGAATTCATTACATGGTGTTGGTTACAACCAAGTGATGGAGTGTTACCTTGCAACTAACAAAAATGGTTGTGGAACATGTTTACAACTATGTTATACACAAATGATCCCATGTTGCAGTTAACATAATGTCATTTTCAAAAAAATTGAAATCCATTTACAAGTCCTTTTATTACTTAAAAACAAACATTATAGTGTTTATTCAATGCTTTTGTTTATTTTTTATTCATTGGATTAACTTCAAATTAATTCACATGTTCCCATGATATATTAAAAATATAACTATGTAAAAAATCTTAAAATTTCAACATCAAATTAAATTACAACTTTAAAACATGAAAGAACCAAGCAAGTGTTACACTTGCTATGGTATGTGTTAGTGTGATTACACCCACACCAAACATCATTTTAATGCCCAAAAGTGTCATGCCATGTCATATTCGATTTCCAATGCCCCCATCCTATTGCACATGAAGCTTGTACCCACCTATTGGCCCATCTTTTTTCTAAAATTACATTGCCATGAACAAATGTGATTAAATTAGAACTAACAGAAGCATGAAATTGTTCACTTGTATTAATCAACAAGGACTTAATTCACACATGTTTTAGTGTATTAATATTTAATTAACACATCACAAATGGGTGCTACCATGAATTATGCCACAATTATAGCTTCGTCACATTATGCATTTCACAATTTGTAATGTTTATATTTGTATGCCACTACAAATTGATTGAAAATGAACTAGCTTCCCCACTATGCAACTTACATACCTTTTGGGAAAAACAATGAAACTTAACATGTAGCAATTAAATGAAAATAAGCGACAAATAATGAGATTATTCACCACATTCAAGTCAAACAACTCATTGAGGGCCATGTCTACCAATTAAGGTGACCATTACTTCTCTCACCATCCACACAAGTTCAACACCAAATTAACTTTTAATCATTTCCTAATAAACTCCATTAGAAAGAAACCAACCATTAAAAAGATGCATACTAGTTTACCAAGCATCCCACATACAACAACCAAAAAAAAACAAACAATGATAACATTTAACCTTAGAAAAAAGGTACAAAGTAATGATCTTTCATAAAAATAATTTTTTTGCACAACAATTTGCTAGGCTTTTACTTATTTTGTCAACAATGAACACCACATATATTATACTTCTAGAATTGGCAACACTCTTTCTCATCTAATAGTTTAGTGTTTTGAATGTTGCTAATTTTTTTCCACAAGGAAATAGGAACAAACTAAGAAGCAAAATAAAGCTAGGATCCAAAGAATCGTAGTAGATGAATGTGTTTTTTTATTACGATTTCAACATCTACTTCATTGAAAAGAAAAAAAATTAAAAAAATGATATAATATATGGAAACTTTTAATGGAAGTTTATTATGGAAGTTTTTTTCATGGAAACTTCTTATGGAAGCTTATAAACTTGTATCGGTACAAATTTCAAACTCCATTGCACATTAGGATTTATCCACTTGTAATTGGATCGACGTTCTTAAGGTTAGGAAAGGTTTTAGCGTAAATAAAAATGGATGAATTTTTAGGATGATGTTTTGAAACCTGTAATATTTGCTTTGAGATTGAATTGAAAAATCAAAACCTAGTTACAAATTGATTTTTAATTGCAACATCTTTGAACTATATTTGTAAGATAGTTGCACATGGGGTCATCACAAATACCACATTGATGCTGTGGCAACATTTGCATGGATGATGACATACCTAGGCTGAATATTTGACAATGCCACATGAACTCCAAAGCCTAAATTTTGTATGGGCTAACGAATTATTAGCAAAGGAATCAACTCTTATGAATCAAACAATTTGAAGAGGAGTAGAAGACATCGAGGTAAACTAAAGGCATTTTAGATTATGTATTTGAACTACATTGACAATTTACATTCATGTCTAAATTCCATTGTACCACCAAGCTATTATGTATGTGGTTAATGGATGAAACATTGATGTATTATGGTTGGCATTTAATCATGTTAGAATAAAAGATTGTAGCCATGTTAGTTGGTGGTGTGAGTAAAAACTCGGCCAAATAGAAATTAAATTTTATATTTAATTACAATGTAATCCCACTAAAGTTGCAAGGCAATTGCACATGGGGTTATCACAAAGACCATGCATATATATGGCATGTGGCAATGTTCATATTTGGAATGACCGTGCAATCCACATCATTGCATTTGGGTGTTTCAGTTACATAATACAACCATAAAACAATTAAAACACAAAATCAATGTTCTTTGACCAAAAATGTGTAGTTAACCAAAATACATTCAAAATATTCCATACTTTGAAATTTCCTTAAAACTCATGTGTAACTAGTCATTTTCCAATGTTGCAACCTAATTGTAATGTACTTGGTATGGACATGTAGTTGTAAATTAGTGTAGCCTCCATGGATGCAATTTTTTCATAGTGTGTATAAGATCAAAATCACATTTTTTGTCACCTTTTGAATAATTTATTATCATACATAATGCCTTGAGTGATGATTTCACAAGTAAGGGAAAAATCACACTAAGGTGTCACAATTTTGGTGGATTACAGTCCCTTTTCAAAATCCTTTTCTAGTATAATTGAAAACTAGCTTAAAATATGAATATTTAAATGATATTGAAAGTAACATTTTTTTCCATTTCCAATTTCAAATCATGATGTTATAAGACATATAAAAAATTTCACAATTTTTTTAAAGATAATTATTCTTAAATGCTTAAAATGGCTTTTAAAATAATTATAATTTTTGGGATTTAAAAAAGTCCATAAAAAAATAAAATAAAATCACATTCTATTCATTCAATGGATCTTTAGTTTTTTAAACATGATTAATCCAATATCCCAAAGTTTCAAACACATAAAATTAACACATTGTAATATAAAAGTCCATATCCATGAGTTTTGTAGGTGTGACAAAAAATGTGGGCAAAATTCAAAAGTCCATTACTTATTGGCTATCCATGATTTTGATTTGATTTTTTCATTCTTAGAAGGTTGATTATGATAAATTAGATAAGTGAGTCCTTTTAAAAATTATTTCAATGAATTTTATTTTATTTATTTTCTTGTATCTAGGGAATACATGAAAAATTGCCATTGTGATGTCCATATAAGGTCACTGTAGTGTACAAACACCTATAAGGTGTTCACCTTTCGCATTATGAACATGAGGTCCTTCATGTCATCTCGTAAAACCCAATGTAATTGGTTTATTATTTAACATTTTTCATTTCAATTAACAATTGTATGCTAATTGTAAAATTCCCATAACATAAGTCAATGTAGGTTGAAATCTTTGCCATAATTTTTGGATTTTTGCATTCGCAGTGTTTTCACAACTGGTTACATTCAATGTTGTATTGAATATTTATCCAAAGAATGCATCAAAATCATGTAATGATGGTAAATGTTTTTCAAGCAATGGTGTGAACCATGATAATGCCAATCTTGAAAATAGTGTCCCAATTAATTTAACTTGGGAATCATTCTTGGGCATAAACATGATAAATTATGCTAGTAAGAGACACCTGTGTTTTTGGAAAGTATCCATAACATATACCTCAATATATTGAATTCATGAACATTATTTAAGTCAATGATCAACATTAAGAAGTTCTTTGACTTCATTGCATAATAAATACCCCATGCATGACTTGATTGGGGTATTTTGTGTTGTAAGTAAATGAAAATACAAATTTGTTGAATAAAACCTTGAAATTTTGACCTTGTTCTATCAAATTTCTTGTGCATGTTGGACATTAATGTGAAAGTGAAATGATGTTTGAAGTTTTAAAGCAATTCCCATTGCCTCCATGGCATTATTGGATTTAAGGTTGGAAGCCTTGTAGAATCAAAATTGAAGCTTAAGGTTGATTTGCGTGAAGTTGGATGTTTATTCACAAAAGTGTTAGATTTGTCCTTGAAAAATATGCAATCTTGTGACAATAGTGCCAATGGAATCTTCAATTACAATTCACCAAGATTCATGAAAAAATAATAAACAATATTACCAAATTGTCAAGGATAAGACAAAAATACATTTGGAAGAGATTATAAATACTTGACAAATAAAAAACTTGATAATGGAAAAGAATTTAAAAACTGTATTGCTTGAACAATGCATGATATAGGTTAAACATGAAATGAGATATGAATATAAAGATAATTGTGAAAAATAAGAGAAAGATAAATTTGGAAGAGGTTATATGAACTAAACAAGCAAATTTTTTGACAATGAATAAGAACCAAAAAAAAAAATTATTTAAATAAAGCATGATGTAAGTTAGGCATGAATTGGAATAAGAATATAATGAACATAATTTGGATTGGTGAGATTAAGAGGTGCTACCTTTTAAACCTTTATTTATGTTAAATGCAATGAAAGTTTTTAGAAATTCATCAATCTTCTAGATAATTTCATCAAGTAAGTCTTTTATACTTATATTGGATAACCTTGTAAAAAGCTTTGTTATTATATTTTCTAATTTTTTTTTGTCAATTATATTTTTTAGAAGTTTTTGTTGATTATGTTTTTTAGAAGCTTTCACCAATTACATATTCTAAAAAATTCTATGAATTATTTTGTGAGAAATTTATTCTATAATTTAAATTACATGACAATTTAAAAAAATTTAAGAAATATTTCTAAAAAAAAATTAAACACATTTTTGAATCTTTAAATATTTTAAAGCATATTTTTCAATATTTTATTATTATTTAAAAATTGCTTAATGTTCATGATAACTACAAATCATAAAATGCTTTGTTGACTTGAGAATGTTTGACACTCACTTCCTTGCACTTTGTGACGACACTTGTGAATCGAAAAACCTTATGGCCGGCCTCCCCTAATTTTTCGGGCCTACACCTTGGCGTTATTGTCCTTGCGGCTACGACCTTCAAATTAGGGGAGGCCCTTGGGAGCGGCCCTTCCCCCTATACTTGAGAATGTTCATTCCCTAGGTCCCAAACCAATGAATGAAAAATTATCGTGGTGTTTACAGCCATGCGCAACGAATGAAAAATTATCGTGGCTAATGGGATGAGACCTGGTAATGCTAGGATTAGGGTTAGGGTTTGGCGCTCGTACTTGAGTTGAGAACAGCAGGGTTTTGCTGGATCTTTCGTTTTGGCATCTAGTATCTCCGTGTGCAAAGGGAGGAGGGGGTAGGAAATTGGAGTAGCAAGGTATGTACTGTTTTCGGATTTGTGCATTGGCGGTGAAGAGGTGAAGAGGTGAAGAGGTGACCTAATAGTAGTTCAAATTCTTTGGTGTAGTGTAGTGTTGTGCATGTGTAGAGGAGGGCAAGAAGGACTGGTTCCGGTGTGATTTTTTTCAACAGAATCCGGGAGAGACTGAAAAGGTATGGCAAAGAAAGGTGCAAGAACGACTGAAATGGCGGATTATGAAGTCCATGTTCCACTTCAAGCTGTGTTGTTAGCGGACAGTTTTGCGCAAAAATTCCGTCCAATTACACTTGAGCGACCTAAGGTTCTATTTCCAATGTCTACTTTTTCCCTGTTTCCCAAAATTATTATTTTTTGTAATGAAATCCCGGACTCAAGGACTGAAGAAGGTGCTGGAAATTGGGTTTTGGGTGTTCTTTCCTGGCGTTGGTTTCATTTACTTCCTATAATCATTGTATGTGGACAGATGCTATTGCCACTGGTGAATGTGCCCATGATAGACTACACACTAGAATGGCTAGCCTCTGCAGGAGTGGAAGAGTGCTTTGTCTTTTGCTGTGCACATGCCAACCAAATCACAAGCCACTTGAACAAATCACCTTGGATGTCGCAACCCGATTTCACTGTGAGCATTATCGAATCCCATGATTGTGTCAGTGCTGGGGATGCATTGCGTTTGATCGAACAGCGCGGTGTGGTATAGCTCTCTTTACCCCATCAATGTATCTATAACATTCACCTTGTTGCTCAGAAGAGAATCACAAGAGTCATACATTTTCCTTGAACATGTAAATGATGTGTGGTGATGTTGGTGCTCTCTTGTGTCCTCTAGAATGCTGTTTTCTTGTCTTATTGAAATGCATGAGCTTCCATGTTCCATTTTGTGAGCACAGAATGGAAATATTTTTGAGCCAACCATGTGGTTGGTATAGTTATTCTTTTGATCTGTGCCTGAGTTGGAAGAGTTTAGCAGATAGATTTGAGGGCTCAAGAAATAGAGCACATGGTTATAAGGATTTGACATCAACTAAGCAAATTGCAAGGTTATGGTGCTCATCAAATACTATATTCATCCTCACCTCATAATGTTTTAAAGTGCTTCATCTGCCAGGAACAACTGCTGTTGCCAACAATACTAGCCTAACTGATTCTGGTTTCTTCCTGCTTATGAATTCCAGGTTCGTGGGGACTTTGTACTAGTGAGTGGTGATACAGTGAGCAATATGTCACTCACAGAAGTTTTAAAGGAGCATCAAGAAAGGAGAAAGAAGGATAAGCTGGCGGTGATGACCATGGTGGTGAAAAAGTCCAAGCCTTCCCCTCTCACATATCAAACCCGCCTTGGAAATGATGAATTGCTGCTAATGATTGACCCACAGAGCAAGCAACTGTTGCATTATGATGCTGTTCGAGAGCCAGGTAGCCGAGACAGCTTGCAGGGGAACTCTATTCAGCGTCATGTTTCATTGGATCGCTCCATTTTTCATGACCGGCCTGTTGTCCAACTGTCCAACAACTTGCAGGTGACTGTCAGTCTTGACATGTTTCTATCTATTTCCTCCTCCCATCTGTATCTGTCTACTTTCATCTTCTTGTCTTAAAAAGGTGCACTGCATTCAGAATGGAGCTGGGAATACAGATTTCTGCTTCACCCAACATGTTTGGAACCCAGAAAGTGATGGAATGTTTTTCCTCTTCTGTCACTTCTTTGATCTATGGCCATTGGGCTCTGCAATTACAGTGTTGATGTCACCAGGATTTTACATTTACATATGTGGGTGTTGGTTGACCTAATTCTTTAGTATGTCCAAACAAGACTTAAATCCATGGTTTGGTGTTGTCCCCTCCCCCCAGCTGCGGTACCCCTTGTTCTGCAGTCAACCAGGGTTTATGCCAGGTGAATGCAATTGACTTGTGACTGGGTGGAGGGTTCAGGATTGTCACATCGACATCTGTTCTCCTGAAGTGCTTTTGCTGTTCACGGACAATTTTGATTATCAGCAATTGCGCCGTGACTTTGTCAAGGGTCTTCTCAGTGATGAGGTACATTGTTCTGTTTGTACTGAAGAGTACTCATGCTTCCTTCGTGGTTCAAACCTCTTCTGATTCTTCTTTGTCTGTTCCTTTAGGAGATCTGGATTACCTAAAGATTGTCCAATGGTCCTTGGTCATTACCTACATGGATAAATATTGTGACAACTTTGTGTTTGTTTGTAAAAAGTTCTATGTTTCTTCTGTTTCCTCTGAGCTTAATTCTCCTGTTGGTACATATGTGGTCTCCAATCTTGCCCGATCTGATATCCTGAGATTTCATCTCTCTTTTAATAAGGCTCATAATTTTACAGGTGTTAAGTGTGGCCCTTGTCTCCTGTTTCTTTGTGCTGTTTGGAAGTTCCATAAAAACCCAATTAAACCTAGATTTATCTGTGCAGCCAGCTCTACCTCTCTGACTGATGTTTCTAAGTGGCTGTGTTCTTTCTTCAAAGCTATGTTTCATACGGTCAATGACCTCTGGGTGTCTAAACTCAAAAAGGCAGAGGTTCCTTGTGATAGTAGTTGGATTCTCAATGATTCTCAATGACTACAGGAGTGGTGGAGGTAATAAATAAACTTAAATCTTTTGAGATCTGAAATTGATAAAACTTCCCCACTTCTGTTGCAGTCTTTTGATTTCTCAACTCTATACACTAAAATTGGCCTAGTGGATCTAAAAGCTCATATGAGAGTTATGATAAATAAAGTGTTTAATCGGATGCAGAAGTTTCATCATTTTAAGTTTTTGATGGTTCAAAAAACAGCTTTGAACTTTAGGTTTTTGTGGCTGAAAATAAAACAGAGATCAATTTGTTTGAAAATCTTCATAGCTTCAAAATCAAGGAGGCTTCAGATTTGATCTCTTGGCTGGATTTCTTATTAGTCAATTTGTTTCTTTGTTTTGGTCATGGTGTTTATAGACAATGCATTGGTATGCCCATGGGTACTAATTGTGTGGTCTGTTTGGCTAATTTCTATCTCTTTACCTATGAGTTTGATTTCATTAAGCATCTCTTGAAGAGTAACATATGTCCTGTTGTGCTTCATAGATTGTCCCTGGTTCGTAGGTTTGTGGATGATCTTTTTGTTCCTGATTTTCCAGACTTTGTGAACTTCATGTACCTTAACCAAGACTCTTTTGGTAGTGGCATATACCCAAAAACATCTTGTGAGTTGAATTGTATGTCTAAAGGCTTCTCTTGTAATTTCTTGGATCTAGCTGTTAGACAAAGTCCTCAAGGCTTATCCTGTGACACTTTTGACAAATGCTCTCAACCAGAGTATGCAGGTATTGAGATAATAAGAATGCCTCATGTTCATTTCAATATCTCAATGACTGAAGCTGGGGGTTATCAATAGTCAATTTTACAGATTCTTGAGACTTCGTAGTTGTAAGAAGTTTTGCTCTTCCAGATGATCAGTCTTATTGTCTTTCTGAAGGCAAAAGGCTACCCTTTAAAAGTTCTTTTAAAGAGAACTAGAGGGTTGCTTTTTAAAGAAAAAATCCTGTTTGGAATTTCCGCTTTTGGAATTTGCAGATTGATTTTGCTTTAGGTCTTGTAAGTGGGGAGCTTCTTGTAAGCCCATTTGTTCTTAGTCTTTCCCTGTTTGTCCTTTCCTTTTGTTTCTCTTTTCCCTTTCTGTCATTCTTTGTTTCTTTGTCTTGTCTTTGTTGTTGTTGTCTGTTGCTAGCCAGTAGCAAGGCTGAGTCTTCCTGTTGCTTCCAGAATTGCAGCAGAAACTCAGTTCGTAGGTTGGTGCTTGTCACTGGCCTTTACCCACTGTAGGGAGCTGATGAAGTCAGTGGGGAAGTTGTGGTAGTTAAGTCACTATCATACATACTACTGTTGATGGTCCCTGAACAGGTGTGAGACTGGCACTTTTATTCATACTGGTGTGTGTTTTTTGTTTTTTGTTTGTTTCTGTCTTTTCCCTAGTTTTGTACTTTCTGTGGCTTCCTGAGGAAGTGTTAACCTTGCTGTTTCTTCTTCATTGTAAGAATGTAGATTTCTCTATTCTTATGAAAGATATTTCTGAGAATGTGGGACAAGATTGCAGATTATGGGCAACAAAATTTTCACATATGAAATTTCAAATGAGTATGCTGCACGAGTTGACAACTTGAGGGCTTACGATGTTGTCAGCCAAGATATTATCCACCGATGGACTTATCCAATGGTTCCTGACATATTCTGTGCTGGTCCAAAGGCTTCCATGAGGTTGGAGCGGTGCAATGTCTACAAGGAAGGGGGTCTGTAACCTCTCTTGTCTATTCTGAAGTTGGATTTGATTCAATTCCACTATGTTGTTCATGTTCTTCTTTGAATCCTAATTTGAACATAGGGAGGTAATAATTTTCTCAAACATGAGGACTTGAGGACTGTAAAACTCCAGGTGCTGCTTCATTCCCCTATTAGTATACATCTATAGTGACAAACGTGGACATATGTCTGTCAGATTTGCAGATTTCTAGTTAGGTTTCTAGGGCAACCTGGCTATATGATTGACTGTTCATGACTGTCAATGATTCTTTCCTTTGTATTCTCTGCAGGTGTTATTCTAGCACGGACAGCAATGATTGGAGAGAATACAGTTCTAGGAGAGGATACGACAGTTGGGGACAACAGCTCAATTCAACAGTCAGTTATTGGACGTGGTTGTACTATTGGGAAGAATGTAGTGATTGAAGGATGCCATATCTGGGATGATGTCAGAATAGAAGACTATGTCCAGTTACGTTACTCTGTTGTGTGTGATGGGGCAACTGTGAAGAAAGGGGCAATTTTGGAGCCAGGGGTGGTCTTATCCTTCCGGGTACACAACCGAAAGCTCCTAAATTTTGTTACAGTTCTCTAGTCCAAAGTTTGTATCACAAACTTCACCACTATCGTCCTGATTGGAATCAGAGGATTTGTTGATTCTTTCATTTTCTGCCTTCTGGTACTATGTATCTTTCCATTTGCTGTATCCACTTGAGGTTCTGACCAATTGTGTCTTTATCACTTCTCTTTGGAAGGAATCAGTATGTAAGAGCTGAAATTTGGAAATGAGAGCTCTTGGATCTCAAGAAATGTAATGGGCATGTGGGTTTATTTCTGGTTTGTTTTTTCTTTTGTATTGTTAGGTTGTAATTGGTTCTGAATTCAGAGTACCCGCATACTCGAAAATTTCAATGGTGCCTCAACCCACTGAAGAGGACAGTAGCGATGAGGAACTTGAATATGCAGATGTGGCGAGTGGACGTGCAGACAGCCCTCGGAGTCCCTTCACTGGTAGTCCCCATATTCATTTGCTGGGCTCTCTTCTTTTTTCACCTCATATGATATTTCTGCAGAGGTTGTAGGTTTAATGAAACTCGATATGTTACAGTGAATTTTGCAGAGGATCAGAGTACAAGAAATGGCAGCATATCAGGAGACGAGGATGACACTGCTGAGGGGCCTAACTGGGACCCTATTGAGGTGGGATTTCCTTGTTTTTTTGCAAAATGAGGAGGAAAATTTTCTTCTATGAAGCACAGTGGCTATCAAACCATGTTTCTTTGAACTGGTGGGAAAGTATGAAATAGTATTATTGCAACGCTTGTCCATGGCCTGCTCTGCTCATGTGCAGAGTTTGGTTCTGATTTCTGTTATATCAAACATGCTCTATATTTTATTTGCGCAATAGATTCCCCTGAAATCCTGAGTCTCTGAGGCCCAACTTAATCTCCTGTCATTCATGACCCACTGGAGATAGGGAGGAATGTTTTTGAACCATCTTATTCTCTTGGAATTGTGTATGAGCATTGCAGGTAGGGGAGACAGGTGCAGGATATAGGTGGGCAGTTCGTGATGGTGGGCAGGAGGAGGAATGGAGGCATTCAGTGGCCCCTATCCCACCTGAGAAAATTCAAGAAATAGTGGCAGCCAATAGGGAGCATGATGTAGAGGAAGTGGACTATGATATCAGGGCATTGGGAGGACAGGACAGTGCTGTCGGCACTGGTAATAAAAATTAGCATCTAATCCTGGGTTTGACTACACAGGGTCATTTAGATATGGACAAAAAGTTTGGCAGATTTTTCTGGGTTAGGGTTTAGGGTTTACCCCTTGGAGAACAGTCTGCAAGGAGGTTGAAAATAGTGACTATGTGCCAGGATGTCACATCCTCTTCAGCTGAGTCTTACATTAATTGTCTCATAGTTGACAGGTATCTTTACATTTCATAGAGGGTTAATGGGGCCTAAGTTGGATCCCATTGATGCAGGTTTGGAGGAGGAGGAAGATGAAGATGAAGAAGAAGAAGATGATTTTGAGAAGGAGGTGAGATTCTCTTGTGGAGCATGGAAGTATACACCCTTTTTAATTTGTTGGAAATCTAGGAACTTTCTGAGGAATGATTCTGGGTGTTACAGATTCCTGATTTTCATTTCTGAGCAGGTGGCAGAAACATTTCTGAGGGCTGCACGTGGTGTTTCTGGCGTACAGCAGGAGCATGTGGTCATTGAGGTTAACAGCTTGAAGTAAGTGCATTGTGCTGCTCTCATCTTTTCTTATGTGCTGTTGTTCATTTCTTCACATTCTTATACCTGTTCACTCCCGTCTTCATAGGAGTTTTTCACATTCCCTATTGACTGGATAAACACTCTTAACTGGCTGTTTGCTTCAACAGAGCTTTAGGGAGAGGAGCTTGAACTTAGGTTCATGACAGTTCACTAAGAAACTAACAGCGTGCAGGAGCCTAATTCAGTCAATGATGTTGAGAATAGAACTACCTATTTATTGTCAGATTCCTTATTACTGGAAATTGCTGTGATTTTGGGTGAAAACAGGTTAGCTTTCAACAAGACTTTTGCTGACTGTGCGGGGGCCATGTTCAAGGCTATTATAGACCTAGCACTGGAGGCACCACACCCCACTGCAAGTATATCTCTTGTAACATCTCTTTGGATGCCAATTATGATTCCCTTCCTGTAATCATTGTCACTGTTTCTTTGTTTATCTCTTGAATTGACAGCTGAGTCAGTGAACAGAAAATGTGTGCTCCAAATGCAGGGGAGCTGTTATCAAGCACAAAGGATGTTTTCAGTAGATGGGGATCACTTCTCTGTAAATTTTTGAAGGGCTCTGATGATGAGGTAGGCTACACTGTGCACTCCACCAGTCAAGTAAGAGCACCTGATGCTTTGTGAGAACCTCAAACTATCAACTAAAAAATAGACAACAAATTCAGCAGAGAAAGCTTTTGCATGAATGCTTGGTTCAAGATTGACCTTAAGGTGAAAAATTCTTTTGGGAGTCTACATTTCCATCCCTCATGTGCATACAAGTTTGTGGGTTTGGCATATTTCCCTTGTAGTGAGAATTGTACTGCTGCTTATGTGAGTGATGGGTTACAGTCATATTCTAGCCTTCCGATGATAGTCAGAAATATCCTGTTGTGTTAGTTTCAAAGTGATGTTGTGGAAGTTTTCTCTGCAATCCCATAGGTAAGTTCAATCCACAAGCCTTTGGTAAAAAGGTGTATCTTCAGTTTCAGTAACCATGTGAAACAGTTAGTCGGCAGGAGATAAGAGTTTCTATTTCTGCTCAACCCATTATTGTGAGCCTGACTAACAATATTATTTTGATGTATTGGTTCAGCTTTTGCAATCTGAGGTAGTGTTACTTCTTTAAGGTGACTAACTCTCTCCCTCTGACACAGCATGAAGTACTCCTGACATTTGAGGAAATTTGTATTGAGAGTCACAAGGAGTTTGCTCCCCTATTCTCTCAGGTAACCTTTCTCTCTATCCTACTCATTACACATTGGACCTTTGGTGTATGGGTGCATTGACAGTCTTATGATGACAAATGTCTTTATGGCAAAGTGAAGTTTTGTACAGAGATGTTCTGTCTACCTTGTGAATTTGGGTCTGGAGCCATGGTGTGATGTGGGTCTCTAATATATTTTGGATGCTGTTGAATGTTAAGGTAGTGAAGAATAATGGTGCCCTAAAAATTTGCAGGTTTTGCATATGCTCTATGACATTGATGTTGTGTCTGAAGATGCAATTATTGCATGGGCCTCTGAGAAGCAATATGCTGATGAGTCTGACAAAGTGTTCTTGAAACAATCAGAGAAGTTTATCCAGGTATAGTCATTTTCTAAATACCTATTGCAATATTGACTGACATTTTCAGCTACTGTAGCATTTCGCCTTATTCTGGTAATATTCCACTGTACTAGCCCATCTGCAATCACTCAAGTTGCCAGTTGAGCTTACATTTTTTTTCTAGAATAAGGCTGAATGATTGCTGATGTAAATATGTTACTGCTGAAATTGGAACAGTTGGTCACTGTATTGTCTTGGAAAAATGTATCCAGTGTTTCCAGATGGTGTCTAGAATGAATTTCACTTTGTGACATATTTTATTTAGACTGCTGAATTTGAATTACTCTATACTCTCATGTCAAAAGTCTGCCAATCATAATCACTGGGCTATACATGTCATTCAGACTAGATATGTTCATCAGTAGGCCTCTTTACCTGAGTCACAGATTCAGGATCTAGGAACTTTGATTCAGGTTTCAGGAGGGCTTATAAAGAAACTAGATCACTGAATTCTGAAGTGGTTAATCCCTACTTTGTTGATACAGTGGCTCAAAGAAGCACCGGAAGAAGAGGATGAGGATGAGGAGGATGATACATAGCTGTTGTTCCATGTCACATACCCAGAAGGGGGATGTATCACCACTGGGAGAAAGGGCTGCAGGTATAGCTTTTTTTTTCACCTGGAATCCTTTGCATCCCTCAGTAGTTCTAAACAAATTGGTAGATTTCTTCCGCTACTTTTAGGTGATGTCAATTATTTATCCTCAAAAGTTACCAGTCAGAGGCCAACATATGAATGTATCATTTTTAAGCATTTGTTGCATTTTGAATGGAACAGATTGAATGCTTTCTGAAAGTAAAACAATCAGAACTTTGAGCAAATTGGGTTTGCTGATGTATGTAAGCTGACCATGTGTTCCCCCAGCTGGTTTTTAATCCTACATCTCAAAAAACCGTGCACATCTGTGTGCACCAAACAAATGCCATTTCATGTTTCCAATACCTATATATCTTTATGTTCTAGAAGTTTCTGAAGCCAAACACATCTGTGATGCCATCAATCTTTTGAAATTTATCATATGCTCAATTTTATCTATGTGGTACCTTTCATATCTATATTCTCAATTTCATAGGTGTGATCATTTTCATTCATGATATTCATTTCATCCATGTCCTTCTCATCTTTCCTTATCTCAAAGTGACCTTTGGAAACCCCTTCTTGTAGTTGGTCTTGTTTTATCAAGTATTGCAATGTTTTTATGTTGCATTTATTTTGTTCTTATTGTATAGGGAAATATGATGAGGGCTAAGGCAACATTTCATGTGCAAAACCTTTTTGATTTTCCAATCTTTTTCAGTGACTTAACATGGGAGATGAAGATGGAGAAAAGATTCGAAGAGCAATTGTGATCATGTATGCATACATTTCTTTGGAATGCATCATTGACGTCATTGATGGGCAAGGGTGTGAGGAAGGTGAAGGGGTGCAATGGAGTATTTCAAAAAGATTGCAATATGCTCCTCCCATTAGTAAGGAGTTGAAAATATGGTTGTTTCATGATTGGAGATGGGTCATACATCTTGACAAATTTATGAGGAGGACAAGTGGTTTTGGTTGCAGCAAGTGAAGCATGATGAAGTAATGACAAAAAATGATTTTTTTGAATTGTGTAATGTTAGGTATTACAAAGGCAGGGCAAAAATGGGTGTGTGACATCATGCAGAACATGATGCATTGAATGAATGTTCAAATTTGGGCATTGGAGAATGAAGAGAACATTTATTGCAAGAAGATAGGATTTGAATGTGGATTTGCCTTTCACATTCCGAATGCAAACACCGTGGCAATTCCAATGCATGTTGAAATGGGGTCATAATGGAACAATTTGTATAAACACAACCTTAGGGACTAATAACATGAAATTCCACTTGTTCACCTTGATTGTGTTTGACAAATGCAGAAATGGTGTGTGCCTATTGCTTGGATTATCAATTCCCAACAAAATGAAGAGGACTTTGTTTCATAGTCAATTATTTTACGGGCATGAGCACTTCATGTTATGTTTGAGCCAAAACTAAGTTGTTTGCTTGTTGATAATACCCCCCCCAAGAATTTCAAGTTTTCAAGTATGCATTTGATTCATAATTTGATGTTTTATGATTATTGTTTCATTGATTCTTAATTTACGTCATTGATGATTCCTATGTGTAGGTGAGTGTGGGGAGGAGACAATGTCCCAATATTCTTATGTGCATGACATGTATTAAACAATTGGAGGAAGGCAAGTTTTTCCAAATTTCAAAATGTGACACTACACACCCAAGTATTCAACCATTTGACGGACATCATGTATGTTGAACTTGCCCGTGGGAAAAATCCCAAGAATTTTTTTGATGTCATTGCAACATTGTATTCACATGATGATGGAAAGGGTGGACAATGCCTTTGATGAATTTTCCCAATATTTTTGGTGTCATTGTGACCCATTATTTGGTTAATAATTAATTTTTTTCTCCTCTAATGTGTTTGGTTTGATGTGGTATTGTAATATAAAAAATGATAGTTTATGATCAACAAGGCAGTCAAAAGTGTTATCTAAATGAGTCTAATATGAACATGGACTATCATGATTAATCACACTTTGCACCCTTCTGGCTCTAGGACTACTTGGATGGTGAAATCACAATCCACAAATGAATCGTGGTATGTGATCGACCACCTTCTCACCAAGTATACTTCTTGTTCATTTTACAAACATCAACGTGCAATTATTCTTCACAAGAATGTCACAAAATCATTGTTGTTGGAATATTGTGGGTCATACTAATGTTTAAGCTTTCAATACCTATCACAATTGTAACAAAACAATCACAAATAACTACAAGTCTTCAGTCAATTATAACACACTACTTGTTTTCCAAGATATTTCTGGTCAATACTAATGTGAAGCTTCAACTCATCATTTCAACATACAATATTGACAAGAGTACAAGACCCAATTTTAGAAAAAGAAACAAATAAATTCAAAAACTTGGAATAAATTATGATGTATATAGGATGTGCCGAATGGCAACTAGAATTTCATCTATAAATTCAAAAAAATTAGAAGATGGCACCTACAACTTGAATTTTTTGTCTTTCACTTTCTAACTAACCTATGGAATTGAAAACAAAAAACAATAAAATAAAGTAATTGGTCTTTGTGTATAACAAGTTTTTCCCTTTGAATGTATTTAAATCTACTAAACAAGTACATGTTTGTTTGTGTTAGGTTTACATACGTATCTCTTTCCCCATTAGGCAAGCTTACATACAAACCTTTTCACATTACCAGATTTCACAATCACCTTTTTTTGTAATATCTATTATGTTTTATGATGTAAAGACACATTTATGAATGATTATGATAAAATTTAAAATTTTAATGATTTAAAATATGGTACTTAAGAAATATTTAACAATTTTAAACCCATCAATTTTGGTGAGGATTGAAATATAAAAGAAACTAGGACTTTAGTAAAGACTAAGTCCTTTTTGTTATGGGGTGGTATGTCGTAATGAATTTTTGCCCAAAACTTTTACTTAGAATAAGGTCAATATTCAAAGAATAAAATTCTAAAAAGTATTTGATTGATATCAAATCATTAAAAAAATTGTTTGTGAGAACATAATATTCATAATAATATATTTCAAACTGAAAATATATTTCAAAACCCATTCAAACAATTGTCAAACTTCATGAAGTACTTAGTAATATATTGAATATGAATTAATTATAGCAATCAACTCCATATGAAAAGATTGATTTCACAAAAAACATTTGGATGAGATTTTTAAAACAATGATTGTAAGTGTGTGAAAATAATAATTTTCTTGAAAACTTAGTTTGCTTTGAAAAGTAGCAAGAATTCTATTAAAGGCCTTGTATCAAAAATCCATTTTATGTGTTTCTCAAAAGAAAAGAAAACTACCTCTAAAATAATACAAAACGTACTTAAAAAAAGACTTGCCCAAGTTAGCCCCGCCCCCCATTGGTCATATGGCAGATTTGCTAGTTGATACCAATGGAACATTATATGCATTTATGGCTGAACAGAAAATGGGGTTTTGAAAAAGAAAAACCCCACCTAGAAACCCCACCTTGAACTTAAAAAACTATCATCTCCATGGCACTAATGAGACAGACCGAGGAACTTTTTATATGGTTTCTCAAAGAGTATTGTGGAGGGAACACATATGGATATCTTCATGGAATTGGAACTAGATTGATATGTTAAGTAAATTCTTTTGCAAGGGAGATAAGGACATGAGAAAATAAAACAAAAATCACAGATATCATTCACCCATGTTGCTGCAATAAAGAGCAGCACCCTTGCTTGTTTCACAATCATGTAGTCACACCATTGGCATTTTGTAGCAAACATAATTTGTCACTTTCTCAAAACCTCTTTCTTGCTCAACACCTCTTGCTCTTTTACTTTGATGAAAATTTAGAAATGACAAAAAAAAGAGTATAAATTTGAACTTGTGTCAGAAGGTTGTCATTTTTGCTTAGAAAACACTCCTTTGGGTTAACCTTGAATAATGCAAATGGCAACATCCCAACTGTAAAACCTTCTGTCTTCAACATGATGCGCAGCAGCTCCAAGATAGTTCACAATTAGCCACTTTACTTTTGGCACTAAACTATTGCCATAATAATTTGGTATTTCACTTGCCTAAAAATGGTGAAGCATACAATAGAGCCAAAAGACAACTTCAAGGCTAAAGGTTGTATGTACATAATTCAAACCATTTAGTAGCAAAGTGCTCAGGTAAAGTAATCATTTGCAAGTACAAGCTTTTCCTCAAACCGTGCTGCAATACAAAAGCACTCAACTTTTGTGTCAAATTGAACACACATGATGTGATAAACCATCATCATCTGATGTGATGACCCTCATTTGACATCTTTTTGAAACAATAAAAAAAATAAATTGGAATCCGTGGTTATTAAAAAATCAAATACCTGCCCAACACTGGTGAAAACCTCAAGAATTCCAAGTTACCTTGGAAGAGATGCATATGGTTGGACCTTTGTTTTGAATACCCAACTTAGTGTAGGGTGAAGCCTGAGGCTGAAGGCTTTACTGGAATATTTTGCCAAATCCTGCGGCCAAAGGCTTTACCGAGCTTTACTGGAATATTGCACTAAAGGATTGTGGCTGAAGGCTTTATTGGGCACAAAGATGTGCATCGCCATGATACCCGGTGGGTATGCAATGGGTATCATGGGAAAAGGTGAAAAAATGTGGGGTGTTTCGAAAAACAGAAAACCCATGCTGCAGTAGGCATTCTGTTTTTTGAAATGCCCTGTAAATAGGGCACCCGAAGAAGAAAATCTGCTCTGTAAGGAGCTTGCAAATTACACTTAAAGTCAGTGCAGGTCTCTTTATGCTAAAGAAGAGTGTAGCTGGTAAGGAAGGTGAGAGACACTTAAGAAGAAGAGCTTTTGGGAATCTACAATGACATTCATCCTAGATTAGTAGTAAGAAGCAATGAATGTTGGAAGGATTATAAGCATAAATGAATGGAAACTACAACAGTTATCATCCTAAACTGAACTGAGCTGAGCTGCAGCAGTTATTAGCAACAAGTCTGGAAGCATGAGCAGGCTTGTTCCACTTTGTCTCTTGTTGTTGTGAGAGAGAGTGTGTATGTGTGTCTCTCTGATGCACTGAGATTTATATGAGAAGCTCAGTTTCAGCTGATTCTCAACTAGGTTCTCACGATCAATATTACCTTCTTCGGTATTGCTACATTAATGTAGTACAACAAGTGAAGTAGATAGTGTAGCTGCATCTCTGCTTCTCTTGCATAAAGTTTTCTACAAAACAAAAAAAGGTCTATTGACAACCAAATGATCCTTCGGAAAAAATAATTTGTTCATTTATTAAGCTTCCCTTAGTGGCATCTGAGTAAGAAGGGGTTTAATTACAAATCAAACTGTACAAAGACTGAGACAATAATTCATAGATGAAGAATATGCGCAGGTACCTGATCAGCGTGCAGAATAGTCCCAGCTCGCTCGCTCTCTTCGCAGTTGTAACTTATATTGCAGCGTTCAAGTTGATGATAAAACGAGCTCTGCGAAAGCAAATGTTTCTTCCTCTCCCTCAAAGGCTTCTAATTCACAAATTGTGGATCATGTGAATATCCCGTTCCCCTCCCCCCCCGGCCCAACCCAACCCCTGCGTGTTGGAAGCCTTTGAAGGAGCGGAACAAGAATCATCTGCCTCGAAAAAATGAAGAAAACAGTTTCCTCAGTACCAATTCTTCACCAATTCTTCGCTCGATCGATCGACATTGTCATGCAAGCAAAAAAGCCTTTAAAAAAAAAATTTAAATAAAAATCGTCAACAGTCAGTCAGTCAGTCTGTCTGTCTGTCTATCGCCCCCAACACTAGTCTACCAGAGAGCTTGTTAGTTTCAGATTTAGAGCTACCACATGCTCATTCCGCAACTCCTGCAAAACCGGTGGCCACAGGTATAATCTTTTCCCGTGCAAATTCTAGGCTCGAACTCCTCAACTCAGACCTCTAGACATATTACGACAGAACTTGGAGATTATTAATTTTCCTATTAAAAAAATCGAGAGAGAGAGAGAGAGAGAGAGAGAGAGAGAGAGATGCTGCGGAGCATGAAATGGCGGAATTGAGGAGTAGAATGAAAAAAAGGCTTCTTACAGACTGCGCAAACTGCAACAAACGCTGGATGAGCGAGAGCCGAGAGAAACAAACTCTTCTATAAGTACTTCAACCACTGCAGCCCGCCTGCAGCTGCAAAACCATCCCTCCCCCCAACCATACCTACCTACCTACCTACCTACTGCATCAACCTGCCTGCCTGCCTGCCTGCCTGCCTACCGCATCAGCCAGAGTCCAATAGCATCGTAGAACCTCCGGTTCCGGTTCTTTGAACCAATCAAACCCCCCCAGAACCGTAGTCACTGTTATTTCCAGGGTCTTATAGAACCGGCGGTTTTCATGAACGAACCGTAGCAGACAATTTGCGCTGGAGGCGGTTTTATTATGGCCGGTTATTATTTGTTTTTTTTTTTTCAAATGTTTTGAGAACCGTGTGCATGCGTGGTTATTTACCAGAACCGGGTTGTGGATTCTAAGGACGGACATGATAACCGCCGGGGCGGGGGGTGTTCCTGTTTCTGATAACCGTACATAGCCGTTTGTAACTGCAAGGGTGGGGCGGGGGAGGGGGGCGGGGGGGACGGGGGGGCACCCCAAAAAAAAAACTGTTACAATTTTTTGTCAACTAATAGCTTGACTGGTGTTCAAGGGCAGACACTTTGATATTTGTTAAGAGCTGTTGGTCGGATCCGGGCAGTGTCTATCTTAGGTAATTTTGTTTTCATGTAGAAAAAATGGTGATCATCCATAGGGAGATTTAGCCAAATCTGGTTATGAACCGGATATGAAGTACAATTCTTTTTAATCAACCTTCTGTATTTATGGCTAAAACACTAAAAACCAATAATAAGAATTTGGTGATTT
>Ga0116228_10000607_pt1 | contig 27692 bp, 20 predicted proteins | sample S1TSphfallax_2_FD_89694 | JGI IMG/M metagenome (GOLD analysis project Ga0116228, IMG submission 89694) | Host-associated microbial communities from peat moss isolated from Minnesota, USA - S1T2_Fc - Sphagnum fallax MG | ecosystem: Host-associated > Plants > Peat moss > Unclassified | place... | reverse complement strand
GACTACTGTTCAAGGATGGAGCCATCCCTTCCGTTACGATAATATTGAGAACCATCTTCGCAACCAACATTCTGGTCAATGGGCTGTATACTAATCTCTTGAATCCTCTTCTGAGCACACTTCATTCTTCAATGACATTCCGGTTGTGTTCAAGAACTCCATCAAAGCGCATTTCCCGTCTTCGTCTTTGGGCGCTGAGCGACAAATTGTCTATGATATCGAGAAGGACATTTTGGATACTATTGTGGGCGACATGATGTTCAATCCCGAAGACCAAGACGACAGTGATGCAGACCATGACGCGGATGAAGAACCTGCATTCGGCAGTGCGGTTGAGATTAATGTTCTACGTCTTCGACATCGTCAAGCAGCAGCAAAGGCGAAAGAACAAGCATTATCGTTGTTTAAGCGTGTTGAATTGGAGGATGATGTTGCAATTTATTTTTATTCAGTGACGATTCCCAAGACGAAAACCATTTTGTTTCGCTTGGCTGTGCGTTACGTGTCTTGCGGAACATCATTTCGTATGGCTTATGAACTCATCGGCTGTACGTATGATGTTCTGGGCAACCCTGGTTTACGTGTGTGTTCTCGTGACGAAATCAACAACTTCGTTTAAGTTGTCTACGTTGTCAATCTGCAGCGAATTGCTGACCTCCTGCGTCGTTCTTGGGCCTTTTCATTAGCACTTGACTCTGCGACCCATCAGAGCACTTCATTCCTCGATTTACGTTTCCGAATTTTCGTTCCCAACTATCATTCCATTGTTAACCTGCATGGATGCACCTTTCCAATGTTTGATCGCCATACAGGGGATATCATGTCCACAATGGTGAGCAAGTTCTTAACAGTGTTCTGTCCTGATTAGACAATTCATCTTCTTGGTTTGACGTCTGACAGGGCCCGTAATATGACTGGGCGGGTTGCTGGTGTTGTCACTCGCCTCGACGTTGCAATGCATAGCGACTGTTCTCTGATTCGGATTTGGTGTGGGGCACATCAACTAGATCTTGTTATGGAGGACATAATGAATAATGTCATCAAAGAACGATTCTTCTCAGTCATGACTGGATTTATAACTCATTTAACACGGTAGCAAAATCTGATCGCCGAAATGCAAACTACGTGCCCTCGTGTCGTCAATCGCTGGCTTTCGACAAAGAAGGTCATCAGTTGGTTTAAAATCCATCGGCCACAGTTGCTCGCTCATATCGAGTCAAAGTAGCCAGATTCCGCTCCACCTCGCCTTTGGTGGGTTGCACTTCTTTCTATGCATCATTTCACCACTCGAGCAGCTATCACTTTCTGTTCTATCCAGGGATTAACTACTCTTGTGCTTCAGCAGCGAAATGCCCTGGATAACCTCATTGCATCCTTCATTGACGACGTTGGAGTGATTGGGCCGCTCACTGCAGAATCAATTGCGAATATCGACCCATCGACTCACGTCATTAGTGGTCATTATGCAATTGCTCTATCCAGTGTCCGAGAATTTCTCGTTGGTCTGCTTCCTGGGTTGACACCTTACTTAACGAAGCCGATGAAAGCGACCAGAACGCCTTTCAACACGACATCGCCCTTGTTTACGTCACTGCCTGCGATCAGATTCATGAAATTTCGACCTATCGAGATCGAAATAATAATGCGATGGTCGATCTTGGTTCTATTCCCCCAGTGTTACCGCATGAGCTTGTTGAGTTATCCGTAGCCAACTTCATCCAAAAGATTCGACAACATGCTTTCCGATTGGATCATTGTTACTCATCAACTCAAATCGATCTTGTCACCGATGAGCACAAAGCCCTGATCCATGCTCATAGATGTGAACCAGTGTTGAAGGACGGCATCGATTCGCTTTCCAGCAGTTCAAGTTTCAAGGATGGCTGGTCTTTACTTGGTGCTCGATTCCCGAATCTGATGGAATATTGTGGTGTCGTTGCAACACTTTTTCCTGGAACCAGTATTGTAGAGTCCGATTTTTCGATCATGCGTTGGGAGAAGGATTTGTTCCGCAAGCGTTTATCGAACTTTGGATTAGAAGGAGTCATGCAGGCAAAAAAATTCTTGTTCATAGAGCAGTTCTAGCATTGATATCAAGCAGCTTCAGATTCATCAGAATTGCAAGAGTCTGCTGATGACCAAGTTTGTTTCATCATTCTCTGCCTACTGTTTGTTTTGTTCTTGCTTGAGAGGAATTCTCCATCTGGGTTGTTTTTTCCTCCTATTTATGTATTAATCCAGAATTGCAAAGACGAAGCCAAGTTTACAGAATCCATCATGTTAGTTAGCTTCAGATAGCACCATGTGTAGTAGTGTCAGTGTTTTGAAGTTTCCATGGCAAGCAAGCACTTTGTGTTCCTTGGCAATGCTATGTTAACCAATCATTTTTTGCTAAATAAAGCCTTCATTTGGCCCCCGCCTAAACTAACCATTCCTGATGCACCTAAATCAAGTTAATTTAGGTAATTCAAGCGACTGCCTAATATAAGCATGCATGCGTATGGGTGTTACATTTTCCACTTTTGCTAAAATATAATTTAAAAGATTATGGTGATTTTTTTTTCTATCATGTGTTGTGCAAAATGCAACATTGGTTTTCAAAAGTTTCCATATTGTTAATCTAGTTTAATCAAGTTTTGAACCATGTTTAGTGGAGTTGTGGCTCAAATTCAATGCCTTCAAATATAACCTCATATGTAACTTTTTGTAATTATTTTAAACATTTATATAAAGGTTTTAGTTTTTTTGGCTAATTTGTTTACAAATTATGATGAGATCTAACCTTAGATTGCTCAAGGGCTTTGCACACTCAAGTTGTAGATGTAAAAGTACTAGAACTAAATTTCATGTGCATTCCCAAGATCACAGAATGATGTCCGTTAAAATGTTGGATCTTTAAAATCAAATAATAGTTTATGTTTATTTGACTTGTTCTCATTTTTTCCCTTTTAGATTATTATATAGTTGATCAATAATCATGTTATTATTGATCAAGTTATCATTCATCATCTTTGAACAAAGATGATTTACATCTTCATGAGAAAGTGTCATGTTTTAATTTAATTCATTGAGTTATATCCAAATATTATCAATGACATAAAACATTTGGATTCTATAAAATCTTGTGACATCTCACAATTTTAAAATTTCAATCGTCATGGACGCCATTGACCGACTCAAAATAGTCCAATTGGACATTGATAAAAATAAAACCAAATCCCAAGGAATGACCTTCAAAGCAACACTTAAAGTATTTGAAGAAGAGAAATAATAGGAAGGCTTACAAAACAAACAAGAATATGGTGAACACACAATCCCAGGTTTAGAGTTTAAATGTTAAAGTTTAGGGGTTTAAGGTTTGGGTTTTATGGTTTAAGGTTTTGGAGTTATTTTCATATAATTTAAATGTTTTAGGGTTTTTGTGTTCCAATTTAAGGTTGGTGTCTTAAGGTTTTCAGTTTAAGGTTTTAGTCATAAGGTTTTGGTTTTAGGGTTTTGGTTTAAAGTTTAGCATTTAGGGTTTAGGTTTAAGGTGTTTAAGGTTTATCCATTAGGTTTAGGGTTTAGGGTTTTGAATTTTGCTTTTAAGGTTTAGGGTTTAGGGATTTGGTTGAGGGTTCATGATTTAGGTTTAAGGTTTAAGGTTTAAGTTTAAGGTGTTTAGGTTTAAGGTTAACAAGGTTTAAAGTTTTAAAATTTGGGGTTTAAGGTTTAGGGTTTTGGTTGAAGGTTTACAATTTAGGTTTAGGGTTTAGGTTTAAGGTGTTATGGTTTAAGGTCTTAAAGATTTGGGTTTAGGGATTTAGGATTTAAAGTCTTAAAATTTAGGGTTGAGGGTTTGTGAATTTGGAATTATTTTGGTACAATTTACATGTTATAAGGTTTAAATGTTATGATTTTAGGGTGTTTAGGTTTAAGGTTTTAAAGTTAAGGGTTTAAGGTTTGCGATTTTGGAATTATTTTGGTACCATTTAAATGTTATAGGGTTTAAGTGTTATGATTTAGGGTTAGGTTCTAAAGGTTTAGGGTTTAAGTTTAGGGTGTTAAATTTTAGGGTTTATGGTTTAGGTTTAGGTTTACGATTTATGATTTACGATTTAGGGCACAAAATATTCCATACCTTTCCCTAATGTCAATTTTATCATTAAATAATCCTCAAAATAGTGAAATGATTTTTTTTGAAAATATGACATTGCCATGTTGAAAATTATCATAATTATCATAGACTACATTTTGAATAATTTCACAACTCATGTCACAATATTATAGTAGATGATATAAAAATATGTAATTTTTAATTTAAAAACGAATTAATTTTTTGATAAAAAGAATTATTCGTTTTGTCAATGTGGAAATTGACCTTAGGCAATATTTTAGAATATAATTTATCCTAATTAACTAGGTTATAGATGACCTCAAATAATTTCAAAATGACGTTAAAAAAACATTGACATCTAGTATGGATGAAAATCCTTTTTGGACAAAACCGAAATAGTTGCGTATTTTAGGAAAAAGAAATAAATGAGGACATTAAGGTTTTTCCATCCCCACCTCTTATCATCTCACATTTTTTTTTTCCTCTTCCATTCTCCTCTTGTTTCTTTCCATTCTTTTCTTGCACTTCCATTCTTCTTTTGTGCGTACCTTCTTTCATGCATTCCTTCTTTCACTTCACGAAAACATTTTACTTTTCCCTCACTTTTTTTTCTCCTATGTTGTCATTCTCCTTTCCTCCTTCTTTGTTTTCACAAGGTTGTGGGTTATTTTGATGGGCTTGGACTCAGCAGGCCCACTTGGACATCTCTTCACTAATTTTCTAAATAGGGTTGTCAAGATTCCTTGCTCCCATCTTTATGCTTGAAAATGTGCACCTTTGCACCTAGATGCACTTCTCTTCCTTGTTTAAGATTAAGAGGTGTGGTGTTGATCTTTAAATAATTTTGTCCTCGTGCCTCTATAATTTTACCTCCCTTATATGCTCAAAATATTGCATGACGTTAGATTTATTAGCTAAGGTGAACTAGTGGCAACACTCCCCTTCTTGAGTAAGGTTTCTTAGAAATGTTAAATTTGGATTTAGAGATTTTGGTTTAATCCTGGGATGGGATATTCATAATGTTGACAAGCAACCAAACGAAACTTGCAATTTTTTACCATGGTGCCAATGTAGGTGTGAATTCATACAACACCTACACTACTATATGAACTAGTGTAACATATAGCAGTGGTTCATATATATGTTATATGCTACATCAGTTCATATAACATATAGCAACAAAACTATATATATATGAAGCTTTGCTAAAACAAATTTTTAAAAATTCATTTGTACAAAAATGATATAGTTGACTCCACAGATGGTTGAATAATCTAATCAACCACCTATTGAACTAAGGGAGTTTTTGTTTTTTCCCTATGCACTTTTCCTTTCCTCCTAGTCATTTTCATGTGTGTTTGTTCATTGATCTCCATTTTCTTCTATTCTTTTCTTTCCTTATCCATTGCAACTAAAGTTGTTGATTAACTATTTTTTTTTGTCAATGTCCACATGTCTTTATCAAAAATTTATTTTGTTCATGAAATATTGTGCCTATGTAGGCATGCAATCTCATTTTGTTGTCTTCATGTTATGAAACCCCATCCATAAGCTTCCATCAATTTCATGTTGCGTATAGGGTTATTATGTTGTACTTTTCATGTATAGTTATTTTCATGTAAAGTTATTTTGGTTGTTCGCATGATTATCTATAACTCCTATGTTCTTCTTTAAAACTTGGGATCTCATTTCTTCAACTTGAGAATGACATCTAACAATTCTACTTCCACTACAACTATGCATAACATTTCTGTAGCTATCATTAATCTGTGTTTATAAGAAGCATTGCCTCAATCTTTGACAAATCACATCAACTTCCAGTTTGACAATGCCATATCCCTTTCTGAATAATTCTATTCAACAATGTCTTTTATTGTCATTCTATCTCACATTCTTTTTGCAAACCTATCTCCAGCTCTATCTCATTCTCTTATGACACTTTGCATTCATTTGCTAAACTCTGCATTAATACAACTGGCAGTGCCCATGACATTCTTAATTTTCTTAATTTTTCACATTCTTGTATTACATCTTTTTTTGCATTAAAATCTAAGTTGTAGAGTTGCAAAACATATTTTAAAAACATTTAACATTGTAGAAAATAATTCAAAATGCCTAGCAACCATTAAACATTGAGGATTGTAGCAAATATCGTGAATGCCTAGTGGCCACAAGGTGTTCACAATTGTAGAAAGTGGTCCTAAACACCTAGCGATTGTTGAAGGTTTAAAAATGAAGCAAACAGTCTTGAATGCCTCTCGATTGCTAGGCTTTTGGGATTGTAGCCTAAAATCCCAAACACCTAGTGGTTGTTAGGTGTTTAGGATTGTAGCAAATAATCTTAAACACATGGCGACCACTAAGTGTTCAACATGTAAAAAATAGTCGAGCACATGGAGGTTGTTAGGCTCTCAGATGGTAGAAAATAGTCTTGAACACCTAATGGCCGCCCATCATTCATGATTACTCATAGCCATAGGTGTTGTAAGAATTGTGAATGCTTAGCAGCCACTAGGCGTTGAATAGAGATGAAAAGAGTTATGAAAGCTTGGCAACCACTAGGCATCTTATAAACCATGCAAAAGTTCATGAAAACTATGGTTCACAAATATGCACCATTTTCCATGATTGATGTTTGACTAAACTAGTTTTGACATATAGGTACACCCCACCATTATTGAAAAAGATCATTGGGAAGTACATTGGAACTGACGACCTATACATTGAAGGGGAGCTTGGCCTCCTTGAGCTCATAGGTTTAGTGTCGTCTTGGGCAATTTGTGTTGTGGAAAGTCCCTAACAACCTAAAATTCCATTTTATTAAAAATGGGAATCAAGAAAATGCATATCCATTCAATCAAGGTTTGGGGGCATGAATTGGGGATGGTAGTGGTGTTCCTTGAATACCTAAGGAGGAAGAAGTAGGTCGGACTCGTTTGCCCATGTATCAAAATGAACAATGACTTCATCTTTGATTGGGGATTCAAAATTAGATGGATTTTCACAAACTCTTGATGCTTGAAAATATGTAGTTTGAAGAAGAAAGTGTTGAACGATCATTCAAATCCTTGGGAGGTGGGGAGAGCTCAATTATGCAATGTCCAAAGAAAAAGGCAAGAAAAGAACCTAATGACGCTTAGAATAAGGAGAAAGTATTGGAAAAACTTGTGCATGCATAAAAGGATAAGGGGTACGATGCAAAGGAGTGCCATTTTGTTGATAAAATAATAGGAAAGGAGTACTCTATGTGCTTCCGTTTTGGTCACCATCCAATTTTTGACGTGATTATTCCCACTGAGAGATTTAAATGATCACCCCCAAATATTGATTATTGGCCGGTGTCGAACATTCATGTCGATGAAATAAAGGACAAATCACATAATATAACAAGTTTGACACGAAAGCCCCAATTTTTGCAATTCTTGAAAACCCAACAAGATCAGATTACATAATGCCAAGACACCCAAGAAACTGGGACGATATTTAAAATCGTTGTTTTCTTATTGTCAACAAGCAACACACAATCAAGGTTGCAGAGGTATGCGTATTTTGATCCTTCCCTATTACATTATTGTGGTTGTTATATTGCTTTGCATTGGATTGACTTCTTTGTAAATAAAAAAAATGTTTTAATTATTTCTTGTTCTTCATTTTACAACAACTAATTACAGATGATAATATGTCATCAAAGATGCAGGAACTATACAACACATTCCGGATTATGGTAATGTGGGACACTCATTTTGTGAAGACTTGCAAATTCCCAAAACTTCTCAACAACAAGGATTATGCCACAAACACGAGTCCATCCTACTGCAAAAATATTGTACATGCGCAACAAATATAGGACTCCTATGAACAAACCACTTCCAAATCTTGATTTATCTTTTTGACATTTGGAAAAATACAAGGTAAAGCAAGAAACCCCATTAACATTGTCATAATTTCAGTGATGTATTTACTTTCTTAATTTCTCAAAATCCTCACCTTGTTGTTTACAACAATTTGAAAAAACAGTGAAACCTTTTTTGAACGTTGAGTCTATGAGAGAATGTAAAACGCCCTTCTTTCCTTGGACACGGTTTGTTAACAAATAGGAGATCTACTCAAGTGCAAACATAGAACTTTATTGAAAGGAAACTATAACACAATGCTCACAACACAAAACATAACATCAAGAACTCCTCAAGGTTCTTGTCACATGAAATACACAAACTTGTGCAATGAAGAAAAGAAAACAAACCATCAACACCAAGGTATTTAACTACAAGACCAAACCACAAATAACCGAACTAAAATAAGTAAAGAAAATAATTCAACTTTGTGAAAGTAACCTAGTTACTTTCCTATTCTAGTAACTAATGAAACCTAACTAGTTGAACTTGAATTCTCAACATGGTTTTCCACCTCTAGGAGATTGTCCTAGTGGAATGGGAAAGATGCAACATTTTAGTTAATAATGGTGATGTTCTTGCAAAGTCGCCAAAACCAATTGGAAAATCAACATTTGGTTGTTTTACCAATTTGAAGGAAAACCAACTGGAGAAGCTAGCAAGAGGGCTTACTTCATGGATAATAATTATTCGTGAGAGACCAAAGGGTGGTGGAAGACTTGATTTGAAGTCCATGTACAAGGTATCCAAGAAATTCAAAAGAAAGGCAATAATCTGGAATCAAATCATGATTCATTTTGGATTTCCAAAGCCAACATCAAATAATTAGGGGCCATACAAGGATGAAAAATGGCATGTTTTAAAAGTGCAACATAAGATGGATAAAATGTTTTCCTTGATTCTAAATGTGGAGCTTTCCAAGGAGTTTTATTCGAAGAAAATGAAGGTAAAACCCTCCAGCAAGGCTCCTTTGTCTTGCTTTAAATCTACGTTGCTGAAGTGGGTCCAAAATACCACTCCAAAAACACTTATAGTGAGGGAAATTCTTGTAGACACACATTATAGGTTCAATCGTGTAGGGAGTATGGCCGGATTGAAAGAGGTTATCAACACGCCCAAGTTGGCTTCATTTTTATAGGACCAAGCACCACATGCCATCGTTGTGGTCTTCACAACACACACATTAAAGGAGGCTTTTGTTGTGTGGAAGGGCCATGACTTGGAGTCCTTCATAATTGGCTTGTTGGAAGCAAAGGCAACTTTCAAAGTGGTCATCTATGGTTATGACTGAAAGTCTTTTAAGCACATGTTCACAATTGTTCTCAAATCCGCATTTGTGACAAAGGTGTAGTTTGAATTTGGTTAGTACATGGCTAAGTTACAAAGGGTATAGGTTCTTCAAAAGGCCCTATGGTGGAGTTGGTGATTTTTTATGCTTATTTGTTCCCATGTAAAATCATAACAAATATATAGGATATATTTGGAGCGAAGAAGTTACCAACATTGATTCTTCATTTTATATCCTCCTTCCTAAAAGGTTTGGATTTATATAAGTATGAGATACTACTAGAAGTGTTGTTGAAGATTATGCTATCAATACTTCATGGCAATCTTGTATGTTTCAGCATTTTTGGCGAGAGGGTAGTAACATATGTATGCTTGGTAAGTTTCTACTTTTTCAATGGTGTTATTAAAACTAAATCCTTGACTACAAGGTGAATGCATAGTCAAGTGGTTTAGAAATGACAAAAATTATAATCCCTATGACTCCAAATAAGATTCTTTAAAATGATTCAAATGGATATGGTTGTTGCTTTAAAAAATGTTATTATTATAATCTTTGAATAATACGTGTTCAATCACCTACAAACCTTCCCAAATCTATGTGAAATTTATATTTCATGTAGTCATAGTTATGACATTCTTGGTGCGGGAATGTTATGGAAGCCCAAAGAAGCACGAATTTTAACGAATTTTATAGATCAACCGGTGAACATTTGGTAAACATTCGCGCCGAAGAATGTTTTGACAAGGTGCTTTACCACGTAAATTCCCGAATTTTAAAGTGCAAAATGAAGAATGTCATTACTATGCATGTAGTTGATGTTATTTTTAAACTTGGAAGTTTTAAAAGAAAAAGCCACAAAGTCCATATGAATAATGGCCCATCCAAAGTTTTAAAGAAATATGCTTTTGGGACAAAAAATTTGAAAAACAAACAAAAATTGCAACTCATATGGACTTATAAAAATATGTCAAATTTGAACCATTCAAAAGTCTCTAACTATTAAATAAGGTTTTCAAAAAAAATATTCATGATATGAATTTATCATGAATATTTCATCATATATTGAGTCCCAATAACAAATTTGGAATGTGAATTAATATAAATTCTTCCATTTTGTGATGTTCCAATTAGATGACCAATCCATATTTTTTGATTTCAAAAGTCCATTACTACTAGCAAATGATTTTTTTAATCAATAAATAACCACACAATTCTCTTGATAATGAAATTGTTAATTTAGATCCAAATCCTGGTTAGTAGATCTAAGGATATATTAATCACCATATGCATTTGAATAAAGCATACCTAAGAAAAAAAACAAAAATGTCACAAAAGTGAGCCATTCAATTGTGCATTTACCCTACATTTCAATTGCATCTTTATTTTTTTCTTAGTCTAGATGTTTGCATCCTTAAGAAAAAAAATGTAAAGTGCTTGAAATTATTTCCATCATGGAAGGGGAGAGGTGCAAGACGATCACATCAGTTTGTTTACAATTATTTTTAGGTGTGACCTAGAAAGATGCAACAATGAGATGCATGTAGAGGCCTTGAAAATCACAAATGAGGTTCAAATTGATGCTAAGGTTGGGGTACCTAATTACCCTGAAAAAAAATAGGATAAGTTTTCTAGTAGCCAAGATGATCTTCTTCCCCCAAGGGTAAACCAATCAAACATGGGTGTTGTGAAACGCGCAAAGAAAAAAAGGAATCCATTAACAATGAAAGAAAAGAAGGTTTTGAGTAAACGAAAGTGAAATTCAACATTGTTTCAAAGCAAGGAAAACTTTACTGACATTGAAAAAGAGGTTCAAATTGGTGTTGAATTGTTAGCCTTTTTGACATCTTCAATCTCGCACACATTAATACCATCATCAGGGTTGAATTTACAAGTGATAGATGTAAATGATAAGGAGAGAAAGGTTAGTGAGGAACTATTATGAATTACGCTTCATGTGGATACATTGAGCCCCTTGAAAAAAATTCTTAAATAAGTTGATACATGGTTATATAGTTGCAAATATGTCTAATGATTGTTAAATGTAGATATGTGATAATTGTAAATTAAGAAATCAAAGAAAGATGAAATATTGCGAACTCTCCTTTTTATGTTTTAAATGTAATTTAATTGCATAATTTTCTTTCGCTATGTCATATTTGTGGTAAGATTTGACTTTCAATTCAAGTAATGTTTGTCAAAATCTTGTTTGTGTTGTACATTTCTAGTGAATTGTTGACATCCTCTTGTTTATTGGAATATCACTTGGTGGCCGCATGGCCATATTTCAATAAGGTGTGAAAAATAATTTATTTTGCCCATGCACACTTGGCAGCCGCCAAGCTTAATTGTTGAACGTGAATGTTGTTACATGCCTAGTGGCCACTAGGCTAATCAATAGCTAGTTTAATGAACACATAGATGTAAACTAAGGATGACTTCCAGGATAAATATGATGTGGTTAAATGCCTGACAACTATTAGGCATTCTTGTGGAACATATTGCAGGATACCTATGATGTTTTTAAACGCTTGGGGGCCATTAGGCGTAGCTCACCCAATTTTTATGAATGAATTACATTAAATACAAAATTTTGTTAAAGGTTACGACCACTAGGCTTATCGCTAATAACACTACAGATTGTTCCTTTGAGATATTAACAACCATATATTTAATATTATGTATATTTTAGGTTACATGAATAGGTTTAAATTAATGTAGTGTCTTTTTTTAAATATTTTTTTTGCCCTACTTAAGTATTTTGTTGTTTAGCTGTGGTCATTTATGATTTTTCTATGATTTGTAAAATTGCATTGGAGTTTTATTTGTTTCAACTTTTGTCTGTAGATGGCTTGGAATTTGTGTTGCACAATTATAATGTAAATACATTTGAGAACTTGGATCCTTCTAATATGAGGCATGGAATTTTTGGCAAAAAACTTTCCCTTCACAATAATGGTGAACTCTCTTGAATCTTTCTAGTCAATGCATTGTGAGAAAATGTATGTTGAATTCAATTCAATTTGAAACTTGCATTTGATTTCTTGTGTTTTAATTTAGGGAATTCTAAAAATTAATCAAAAGGTGATTGCGTTAATGTTCATGAGGAGAAAGTAGTTATTGTTGCCACAAACTTAATGGATGGCCACACCATTCTTTTTATCCAAGATGTGAGGGCTTTTCCAACGAAACATCCTTTGTATCATTCTAGAGGTTAGGAAATGGAAAGTCACTTTTGTCATAATGATAGTTCGGAAGTGAGTCCCCTACATGTTTTCATCTTGAGGGGAGTTTAGCTAGAAAAGAAAACTGCTTGAAAATTTATACTTTTAAAGCTGAAAAATGGTAATGTTACCTTTTGTATGGTAAAATTCAATAATTTTTTATTTTTGGAAACAATTTTATAAGTTTTGTGATGTGTGAAGTTATTTTATTGCTATTGTAGTGTTAGCAAATATAACTGCACTATTGAATACAACTAAAGGGAATTGAACTTGACAATAGGAAGTTGAGAGTTTGAACTTCATGCTAATATCTTTGAGAGTTCAAAGTAGTCATGGATTTGCCATGAAGATTTGTCTAATACCATTGAAGGTTCAAAGTAGTCCAAGATTTGCTAAAATATATATTTTTATTTTTTTCAATGTGAGGGTTTTGTTCTAGATACATGCATTTGGTGAAATCATAGGTCCAACGTTCATCCCTATCATCAGAAAACCAGATGATAGGATTGGATGATGTAGCCATTTGCACATGATTTTTCAATGTTAAGGACACATTGACATATGATCCACATTTCAAGCAAAGATCACATGAAATCACAACAACATTTCGGTTGCTGAAAAAATCTCTAGGTGAATCAAAGGTGAATGAGTACCATTTGATTTTTGACTTGAATGGAGTACTAGTAGTGATAGTCCAACCAAACCTTCGCCAATGATTTTTTGACTTGGGTTGAGAGAGTTCCTCTCCAATTGTGAAAAAAATCACTATGTACATATGGTCTTCCATAATGAAGAGAAACTTTTCTACGCAGGAAACAATTAGGGAAAGAATTGGTGTTCACCTCGAATCTTCAAAAGTAATAGACCAAGCTTTATGTTTCAAAAATGAGCATTTCCTGCCTAAAAAGCCCAAAAAACATGTTTTCCATAAAAACTTTAAAGGATTTTTTGATGTCTTTTTTGGTATGAGCTATGAAAATACATTGCTTGTAGATGACATGCCTTACAAGAGTTTATTTAATCCTCCTTTTAATGCCATTTTTTTTGAAACGTTTTATGGGTCCTAAGTAGATGATGATTATTTGCTTGGAACCATTCTCCTTTACTTGGAAGCCTTGCATTCCTTTGGAATGTAGGTCTGAAAATTTGTAGAGTGTAATCCTTTTGGGAGGATTAGACACATTCTTCCTTCCAACCTTCGATATGAGAAATTGGTTGAACCTTGCTCTTCCAAATATAATGATATGTTCTGTAACATGATGATATTTAAACTTGCAAATAAAAAGAGGTGAAATATTTTATTTAGTTTTCTATTTATTATGCCTTATGTAGTGTTGATTTTTTTTTGTTTGTTGTCTACTTGTTTAACTATTAATGAATGTAAATCATGTATTAACAGTTCATGTGTTAAAAATTGTGCATATTTAGTTTCCTGGCAATAAGTTAGAGGACTTCTAGATATATTGCCTGGTGGTTGCCAAGGTTTTATTGAATATGCCTTGTGGCTACCAAAATCTTCTTGGAACAAGCCTTGTGGCTATTAGGGTCTTGTTGCATGTGTTTAGTTCGAGCTTTCTATTATTGTCTTGTTTGATATGCTATAATGGCACTTGGTGCCCACATGTGATGCTTTCTTGAAATATAATTTTTAATTTAGGGTAGGTCAACATATTGTATAACATGACAACAATATTTTTGATTGCACATCATTATTTGATTATAAGTTGAATTTTGAAGGTATGTATAACACCTTAATATTTTGTACTACGTGCGATTTATGGGGGGGGGGCTTTTGTTTTTTCGTAGTTCAAGATTCGTTTGCATCATGCCCAAGTGAGCAAAGGTATATATTTGTTTTCATGCTTGCACTTGGCACCTTTAAGGCCCAAAAAATTATTAATTTTAAACGTGAATGGTGTATTCTACTATTTCCTTGAATTTGTTGTTCTAAAAGGGAATGCTTGAGTATTTGGAAGAAATATTGATAAGAGCAAAGTCAAAGTGAGAGTTGGAGTGAAATATTTTCTTACTCACGCATTTGAAAAGTTTTATATCACAATTTGGTCTTGTATGAAACTAGAGGATGTCCTCAAGGTTCTTCCAATGTTGATTTTAGATACATCCGTGGATTAGTTTGTTTTTATTTAAGGATGCGAACAATGTTCAAAGACTTCTAGTGAAATTTCTATTAGTTCTTATTATTATTTGAAGGATTTGAAATGTGTGTACTATGGTTGTTGTGGGTTACCTCTTGGGAAGGAAGATCGAACATTGTTGATTGATGACGAACCTAGTAAAGCACTTCGAAATCCAAAGTGGAATGGTTTTTTTTCTCAAGTGCTTTAGGGGTGAGTTGTTATCGAAGAATAAAATGCAATTGTTGGACTTAACATCTCATTTGTGGCCAACCTTAATTAAATTGCCTTTAATGAGCATAATTTGAGATCATTATGATGTTTTGATCAAGCATTCTAAGCCTCCTTTAAGTTTTTTTGGTGAAATTATTTTTGGTTCATGCAATATATGAATTGTAACAATGGTGATCTTGTCAATGCCCAACCTTCTTTGGGTATGCATTATAAATCATTTCATTTTTTTTCATTTTTAATTTTTCAGGTCATTTTTATCATATATATTAACAATATTATGTTATATATTTTCCTTCGTTGGCACTAAGTTCTGTTTATTGTTCACAAATTATGTGACAACATTTGTAACTATGAAAAGGAGAAAACAATGTTTGCCATTAAGATTCATATTTCAAGATAATGTGAATATAATTGCATATTTGACCATGGACCACCACAAAAGTTCGAAAACAAGGAGGAATTGACTTTACTTTCAAGAGTTACATTGTTTAAGGTTACATAAAGTAATTTTATCATTTATGATAAGATTATAGTTAGCAATTACGTTCAATTTGGATATCACAAATATTATTTATTTATTCCATTAATATCTCTGTTGGAATTTCTTATTTTTCAATTTTGTTTATAATAAAAGTTATCAACAAGCTAGGCACTAGCATGGCTCAAACTTCAAAATGTATTTTAAATTTTCAATAAATTTTATTGATATGTGTTAATTTTATTATGTTAATTATTCCATCTTAATTTTGGTTGTGGTCTAAAACATGGTGGCCGTAAGGTGTAATTTGGATGTTTGACCTATATTTTTTTGTTGTTTTCTTGAAATCTTTTCCTATGGTGAACAACCTGGTGGCCACTAAATCATATTTGTAATTGATAGTCTCATTGTTTACACAGTGAAAATCATGTGTTGGTATTTATGGACTTTTGTAAAATCCATAATTAATTAAATATGTGTTATAGTTGCCTTAAACAAGTGCCATAAGACAAGTAGTCACAAAAGACATGACATGGCCATGAAGTTGAAAATGTCAGAAACCTTACGATTAAACCATAATTTTTCATGCATTACCATGGATGATCCTTAGTATGATGTGGAACCCCAATTTGCAACTACATTTGTGACTACATTTGGATAGTTGTATGCTACCAAATGTCCCATTAATGGGTAGTTTTATTTAACCACATAGTAGTTTGAAAAGCCAATGGCCATAAAACACATGGCAATTTTCCATTTGTTCAAGAAAGATACATTATAATTATAATAATTTATTATAATTATTACATATATTAAATAATATAATTACATCAATTAAATATATTAATTAATTATAATTAATCCTAGGTTAAACAAGGTTATAATAAACAACAATTATAAACAAGGCTATTTACTACCTATACTATTTATTACATACCACCTATCCTACTTACTACCTACTACTTAGTCTACTAATTAATTAATGACTTAGCCTATTAATTACCTGCCTAACCTAACTAAGTTTAACCTTCATAGCTTAATTTATTAGCTATACCTAATAAATTAGCCTATTACTACCTATAGATAACTTAGGGTAATTGATTAAATATGTAAGCTAGGTTAGGCTACCAATGTAAATAGGCTTACCTAGTTTGACTTAATTTATTAAACTTACATAATTTAATTTACACATTAAGTTATAGTATAGCTTTTTTTAGCAACCTATTACCTAATAAATTAATTTGTAAATTTTTAATTACAATAACACAAATGCCATGTGTCAATTAATCATTTATGTATAATTGCAAATATAATTGCAGAAGTAACTTTGTTGTCAACCATCAATGGATGCCACCCATAAAAGATGACATATCATTTTCATTAGTATTTTCATCTAAACTTGTGGTAGTCACATATTGTAGTTGCATGTATGACTAAAATTTGCATTTGTTAAAGTTCAGTTGTATATGCAATTATGAACATTTGCAACTAATGTGCCACATAGGAATGGTACAAGTGAAGTTGCAAATTAGGTTGCTTTGGACACTAGTCACATTAATCATAAACATATGGTCAGAATGGACAAGATTTCTTTTAGTGTTTTTCCTTGGCTTCTAATTTTATAACTTGTGTGTGATGTGGAACCTCTACTCCAAAACCCCACCTTTCAATGACATTTGTAAATGCATGTTTGAAGTTATCTAGGTCCACATCTTTGGTGTGTTTGAACATTGCCAAACATGCCAAGAAAAATCGAAATCAATATCTATTTCATCATCATAAACATTTGCATTTAGGGATATGATAAAAAATACACTAGGGGATTGGGCACCACAATAGTAGATTTCCTATCATTTGCAACCATTCCTTATGCAACTATGGTAATTAAATGTTGCCTACAACTACAAATGGTTGCCTATGTAACTATTTTTCAAATTTGGATGGATTTTGGTCTTCCTTTCAACTAGTTCTAATTATGACCTATTTCATCTTTCTGATAGGTTGATTTTTTGTGATGTTTTTGTATTTTTCACAACATCATATATACGTTTTGTTGCACATGCAACCAAAATAATCACATTATAGTTGCAAAAGGTACGTATGCTACCTAGTAACTACATGTATAAACTATTTAATGGTATAGATGTACTTATATATCTATATACCTACCTACCTACCTAACTATTTATTAAGTTCCTACATACATGTACCCCTACATACCCACTAGCTACCTAATAGGCTATTTAATTGTAAATAATTATTTAAAGGTTATTTAAATAGGTATTTAAAATAATTATTATTATATAAAGGCTATTTAAATATGTATTTTAAAAAAATATTATTTAAATAGGTACCTATTAAAAACTTATGCTACCTAGTAGGTAGGCTATGTAATAGTATGTGCTAGGGAATAGTTGCAACGAGGTTACAACTATGTGACTAGGTTGCAACTAAAATTTTATCCCATATTATTTTATTTTATTTTCAAGTTTACAAATTATATAAGTAGGTTGGTTTGGTGTAGTGAACACATTCAATTTTTTCAGTTGCCATATGGGAAGAGCTAATTGCATAGGCTCCACCCAAAAGGCTAAACTTAAAATAAAATAGGATTTTGTTGTAAAAGTGCCTAGACCTAAAAACCTACCTACCTAGGCTAGACCTATGGCTAGGTGTCATAGGCTTAGCATAGGTCCCACATGGCCTATTGTAAATGGCCTAGCCCAAAACTAAGGTAGGTACCTTAGGCACCTAGCTAGGAGAAGTGGCCTATCATAAGTGGTCAAACCTTAAATTAACCCTAAATGATTATAGGGAAATATTAAGTTGCCACATGGCACAATTTTAGGCCACCATGTGGCACAATCTAACTGCTTTAATTGGATGGTTGGAAAAAAAGGAAAATTTTTCTTGACAAAATATTTTGAAAAATCCAAATGTTGCCACCTATCACATTCTTAGGCTACCACGTGTGAGCATAATATTCGCAAATGTAGTTGCAAATGTAATTGTAGGAACTCATCCCTAGATACATGTATAAAATCACCATACTTGTATTTTATGAAAAAATTATTTCATCCATTACTTGTGACTAATGTTGTTGGCAACTTTGTTGTTTGCTACTAGGTTGATTTTAGTTGCAAATGTCACTTGCAACTAAAATTTAGTCACAAATGAAGGTTTTTTTAATAGTGCCATTAAGGTTATTTAGATCCAAAGGTTTCAACAAATCATTAGGGGGTTGGGCTGAGTTTCAATCAACCAAGGGGTGAAAACGTGGTCAAAGGAGCTGGGGTTGCCAAGGTAAAAGTTCTTTTCCAAAGACTACACATGACATGTGTCATTTTTTGTGTTTGGTTTATAATTTTAAAAATTGTTGCATTTTAGATATAAATATATTTTGATTACAAATTGATTTTATATTGTGCATATTATCCATTCATGTCCTCTATCACATAAAATGAATAATGTTTGTTAAAGGCACATTTTCAAAATCCATAATTTTCAAGGCCAAAAGCACCTTTGAACCAAATGTGTTCAAATTGAACATAAAAAATAAATTCATCACTTCAAATCCTTTTTCCCTTTTAATCATCAATGTTAAAATCCTCTTCAATTTTCAAAATGAATGGTGCACATTTGATAGAAAAAAAGGATGTTTGAAAAAAATAAGGATTCTTCATTTTTAAAAATTGAATGCTTTGAACATGTAAACTTTGCAATTAATGGAAAATGTTCCAAAAAAATAATGACAATTCAAACTATTATGTTTCACTCGTGATCTTTCAAACATATAAATATGTAGTTTTAAGGAGTGTTCATTCACTTGAATGGCTCCTTTGACCGTGTTTTTACCCCATGGAATTTTGTGATGAATGTTTAGTTTTCTTTATGCTCAAGAACTTTTTGGGATATACAAGTGATATGTCAATTGGTCACATCACATGAAATTTTACCAAAACAAAAAAGGTGTGATTATTTTAAATGTTGCAATTTGTGATTTAAAGAGTTTTCAAAACAAAATGTTGTGTAAAGCTGTTTGTGAATTTCTTTAAAATTGAATATTTTGATGCAAATGTGGGATAGAGTTGGAAAACATGATTGGACAGTGGTGTTTGAAGCATGGCACAATATGAAAAACTAAAGATTTTTTAATTTGGAGTGATGACCACCTACAATTAATAATCAACATTTATTTGCCGAATATTTATTTTAAAAATGATGTTAAGCAATTTCAATGATTTTCCAAATTTTTAAAACTTTAAGAATAATTATGCAAAAAGATCTTGAGTTGGTTATTTTAAATTTGATAACCCAATAGTTCAAACAATAGATAATAATTCATAAGTTTGAAGTTTAATTCTGAACAATTTGGACAATCATTTATATATCCATATAAAGACCTTTTGAAAATTATTTTGTACCAGGCATTAGTCACAAGCATGGTGGGTGAAAACACGGTCAAAGGAACCAAGTGTGCCAAGGTAAAAGTCCTTCTCCAAGGCTTCTACTTGACACGTGTCATTTTAATTGGTTTAAAACTTCCAATTTTGTATTTTGGTTACCCCATTTAACATTGCATTTAAAATATAAATACATTTTGACTACAAATTGATTTTATATCATGTATATTATGCATTCATGTTTTCTATCACATAAATATGAATATTTTTTGTTAAAGGCACATTTTCAAAACTATAATTTTTAAGGTCAAAAACACTTTTGAGCCAAATGTGCTCAAATTGATTTTTTTTAAAATTCATTAATTCAAATCCTTTTTAATCATCAATGTTAAAATCCTTTTCAATTTTTAGAAGGAATGGTGCACATTTGGTAGAAAAAAAGGATGTTTGAAAAAAACAAGGATTGTCCATTCTCGAAATTTGAATGTTTTAACATTCAAAAATATGTTTTATTTGTGTTAAGCTTTTAGACTGTAAACTTTGCAATTAATGGAAAATATTCCCAAAAATATCATGACAATCCAAACTATTATGCTTCACTTGAGATTTTTCAAACATACAAAAATGCAATTTTAAGGAATGTCCACTCACTTGGGTGGCTCCTTTAACTATGCTTTTACCTCGATATAAGAAGCTCAAACTTTTAGTTCATGTTATTATTTAATTGATTGATTTTTCTCCCCTTAAGTTATTTTTTAACCATTTAAAAAAAAATGAACTACATGTTTAAAAGTTATTTGTCACATCAAAAAGTCAATAATATTAACCTTTCACAAGAAGTGTACCATGATGTCCAAGATTAAAAGAACACCAATGATTTCAATGATAACATTGTTTCAAAGTGAGCTATCCATTTGGGGGAATTAGGTATATTTTATACTAATGAATCACTTTTAAGATGCCTTGACATATGATATAGCAAAATGGAAATTGTCATTAGCCTTTACCCATGGTATGGAGTATTCTTAAAGACCCTCATTTTTGGACTTGGTAATGCGAATGTTTTATTAGAAATGAAAGCACACTAGAATCCCCCAAAATTATTGTCACATAATACAATTTTTTTGCATTTCAAAAAGCTGACAAGATATGTACACCAAACTTAATGGCAATGTTGTGAACTCTAGATAAATTTTAAAAGTTTGGAACTTGATTTAATCACTTTTGCAAAGAAATTTTGACAAAAGATGAATTTTTGTATGTGATGAATATATTTGAACCAAAATAAAGTATGAAAAATGAGAAATATATTTCAAACTTAACTAAGCTTATTAGTGATATTTTTGTATGGAAATTTGAGCGAGGAATGAAAATGATACTAAGGGGACATTTAGTGTAAAGTTTGGGATCTACATGTGTCAAACGACCATTTTTAGGGGGGCATTAGATAATTGTCCAATCTATTTTTTATCACCCTATTATTGTAGATAAATTTCTAATATATACATATTAAAGCCACCTTATATTAATTATGATCCATTATTTTAGATTACTACATACCCTATATTATAATTAAATTCAATATTTGAATAAAATGTACCTTATGTTTTAACTAATTAACTTATAAATTTTACCCAACAACCAATATATTGCACCCTATATTTTTACTCATGTATTTTATTTTATTTTTACTAATGCCCCCCCACCCCCCGTACGGAAATGATATAAAAATACATAATGCATTAACTTTTTGGTTCAACACTTTGGTCAAAAAATTATTACTTAGTTTTGGGACTCAATAAGCCATATAAATTTTTTATTATTGAATATTTTAATGAAAGAAACGTGTCAAATGAAAAAACTTGGGAGATCCTAGAGTTGGACATTTATTTTTTCTTTGTTAATGGAACATGTCACCCAACATCACACATTAGATTCATAAAAAATCTACACATTATTTAATATGTGTACATTGAATGTACCCAATCTTTTTAATTCAGCTATTGGATCAATATTGGTTTTGATTTAAAATAAATTTTGACTTATAAAAAATAATTATTCACAATTCAAATTTTTTTTACTTGAATTTAGGACTACCAAAAGATTACCATGAAAAAGAAAACTCACTGTACATTGTCATATAATTTGTTATCATTTTTTGCTTAATTTTTAATATGCTTTCACCCTTATCACAATCAAATGCCCATACATTTTTATATTATTTCTCATAACCAAAGTTCACACAAGCTCACATCCGATAACATGAGGAATAGTTCAAAAATTATGTGTTCTCTTATTCTTAATGCTACATGACTATTTTCAAAACAAAAGTCTAAAGAACTTTCTATTTCTTGGAACATTTGTCACACAAGATAAGTGACTGAACACAAATTTTGATCAAGTCCATAATCTTCCATAAACAAATTATAGAAACCATTTCATTTAGGGTGAAAGGATTTATTGGTTGAAATAGTGTTAGAAGAAAGGAGCCCAGGCATGCACATATAATGAATATTCAAAGGAGGCAATTATGAGGGGGAGAACATGTTGGGTGGATACTTGAAAGTAGGACTATAGGACATGCAAACTTTCTCAATACCTTTATAGGAATCAATTGAACCATGTTTGAATTTCCACGTGCATTATTGACCACTTGTAAAGGAGCAATATATTAGACGACATTAAAGGATTAATAAGAATAGTTGTCATGTGAGAAGGTCAATGAATTGTTCCAATTTGTCAAATCAAATTTGTAATTCCTCTTTAATTTTGCAATGTAGTGTTGTGAGAATGTGAGATTACAACCTTAGCCAAGGAAAACCTATATGAAATGCCCTGATTATGTTGGAAACCCAAGCCCATGATATTGAACTTGAGGGAACATATAATGACCAAATTAGAAATTCAATGAACAAGCAAACATGAATTAGGGTTAGAATGGTGATATGACCATTGGTGACATAATCATTGGTGGTGCATGCACTAACCCCAATATAGTTCAAACTCTCCACTACATGTTGGGTAGGGCACTTGTTTTGATGGTAAATTGTGTGTGTTGGGGATTACAATGTGGACCAAATGGGAGAATGATGGGTGGAGTGGAAGCTTAGCTAAAACCAAAGCAACACTAGGATGACCAATGGCGACAATGAAAGATCACATTGCTCATAAAATGAACAATGCATATGGGGGACAAAGGAAGCCATGTAAGTAGTCATAAGAGTTTTTACAATTGAAAAGTGGTATGCATAATCATTTATTATGCAGTTCACAATGAATGGACAACACCATAGGAATTGGTTTTGGTGTTTATTAAACATGAGTGTTTAATGCTCTTGCCCTCAAGGGCAAGGTTCCAAATTATTACTTGTGAAATCATCCCCTTTCCACCCCCTCCATTTTTGCATTTTTCTTTTATTTTCCCTATGGTTCCCAATACTTCATTGATTTATTTATCTCATGCCTTAAAACTATGACTTTTCATGTCCATGTAGGTGGGAAGGGGAAAGGGATTAGTTATTTAGGCTTGAAAGAGGTAGCTTATTAGATTATTTTAGTATAGATAACATGGACATGAAAAGGTACATGTTAATCTACCTTTTCATATCCATGTAGGTGGGTAAGTAGAGTAGTAGGTAGTAGCCCAAGAACATTTGAAATCTCCCATTTCCTACGAAAAGTCAATGAACAATCCATGAACCGTAGTAATGTATTAATCAAAGAAACGAGATTGTAGAAGCCAAATCTCATCAGTAGCTCCCTCCCTCTCTCTCTCTTTCCATTTCATGCATCTGTGAATTTCACATGAATCAAATACTATCATAACATTTGCATGAGTTAAATATTGCAATAACATTCGCATGAATCAAATACTTATCTATCTAAATTACCTCTTCTCCTCCATGAACTGCTGATCCTTCTCTCTCAATTCCTGGTTCAGGTTAGTTATTCAAAATCATAGTGTCATTTGAAGAATACATTGAACAATTTGTTGTGATTGTTTCCAATGGAGGCTAAGATCGGAATACATAATGAAGAAGAAAAGCTCTTGAAACTAGTCTATTTCTTTGCCCCCTTCCTTTAGTTCATCATTTGATCAAGAGAAATAGATCTTAATTGGAGGGTCATATATCTATATAATAATTGTCAATTAATCTAGTAGGTAACATTAAAGATTGTAAAGGGATTGATTGATTTTGGTTCTAGAAGAGGGAAATCAATCTAGCAAGTAGCTTCAAAGTTTGTGAAAGGATTGATTAATTTTGGTTCTCAAGGAGGAGAATCGATTTAGGAGGTATTTGATCCAATTAGGGATTAATCTATTTTGATATTGGAGCATACTTACTTGCACCTGTAGTTTTGTGAAATCGGAGACAATTTTATATACTTTCAGTGTCACTCTTGTCGCTCAATGTCATCAGCAGTGGGTGAGACTTCGAATGTTGCTGGGAAGAGATCCAGCCAAAGCAATGCTAGTGCTGTTGGTAAGAAGAGTAGTTTGGAGCAAAGAATAGTGGGTGTTGGTGGCTCGGAGAAGCTAATTAACACCGGTGGCAAGAGTTCCAGTGTTAATGTGGAGAACAACAACAATAATTTTGTGGAACATAGTAATTGCAGGAATAATGTCCGGAAGCGTCGGAAGCTCGACAAGACATATGCGCATCTCATCCATGACACCATAATCAACTTGAAAGCACGGAAGGGCTCTAGCTCCAATGCCATAAGTAAGAACATTGAGAAACTCCATGGTTCTTCTTTGGGTCCAAATTACAAGAAAGTGGTCAGACACACATTGAAGAAGCTAACTGCAGATGGGAAGCTCATCCGAACTGGTCATAGCTTTAGACTAGCACCCAAGTTTAAAGGCAAGTTTGATATGAATCCATTTAACCAACAACAGCAACAACTGACGACAAATAATGAGAACTCAAAGGAAAAATTAGAACAACCTACAATTCATGGCGGATACAAAACAAAAGGACGACTCCAAGCTCATATCAAGAGGAAACGTCATAGAAAACAAAAAAGGTGTGTAAGTCGTCGTAGACAAATACGTAGACGATCTACAAGCAAATATAAATATCACCGTCGACTTGGTTATGGTTTGTATAAGAGACGACGACCTAGACTTGTGATGTGTCCTCTAGCCATGCGGCGCCAAGCATGCGCCTATCGATATTCGAGACGACGTAGTAGGTCTAGATGTGGGTCAAGAAACAAAAGAAAGACACACTACCGCAAAAAGAAGAGCACGAGCCCTATACATTCTTCTGCAACTTATGGTGACTCCGCCCGTAGTAGTTGCACACAATCTGTTGCTAGTTCCAAGTAAGAAACTTCACACAAACACAAACATATATCCACCACCTCAACTTCTATTATTATGTTCACAGATGTACCACAAATTCCAAGCTTTATCTAGCATATTCATGAGACACAAAACACAAAGATAATGAATGCCAAAAGAATTTTTGGATGTCTCTTTACCAACAACAAAACCATTACAAAACAATCCTTGCGCTTCCTCATGACCTTGTAGTTATGATATTATGTCCATGAAAATGAAGTACAGGAAGAAAAGTTGCAACAAATTTGTAGATTTAACACAAAAGCTTGACTAAAATCATCATGGGTGTAGGTCTGCGAAATCAGAAGGATCAGGAGGATCTGCAAGTTCAAGAGGCAGTAGATGGTGCTAACTAAAATTAGGTTCAATTTCGTAGCTTTACAATTTCAATAGTTTTGGAAAATAGATTTCAAATGGTTTTGCACATCTTCTGTTTTGTCATCTCTTTTGTTTTCCTCATATGCATCTCCTAGAAAGAAAATGAGCAAGCTAATTCCTATCTACAATGTACAAATCTTTAAGCGTCTCCAAGTGTTTGCCCATCAAAGTCACAACTTGCTTGCCCATCACCACTAGCTTGAGCTCTATGTGTGTTCAATGTGTTCTCTTCACATGAAAATAATGTTTTTCTGAAATATCATACAATTTCACATTTTGTAGTTTCAAACCTAAGGATAGGTTTAATTTCAAAATTTTATGCACCCTCAATTTCAACACAATAAGGTGGTGGATGTGATGGATAGTCTTCATTAAGTTTAAGAAATGAGAGATGAAAAAGATGATTCATGTTCACATAGTTCAAAATTTGTAAGTATAACCAACATGATTTCTTTGATAATCAAATATATTATATAATCCATAATACAAATTCTTAATTTTTTTCACATATGGAGTGGATGATGAAAAGATCATTGTGATGAAACTAGAATCCACCTTATGTTCACTTTTTAAAAAAATTAAATATGAATTCATAAAAAAAAATCTCATTATCAAGCATTTCAATGTCATGGTATCATTTTGGATTGTTCAATTAAATAAGATGTGACAAGATTTGAAATAATAGTTTAATTCTATCACCTTTGTTATCTTAAAACATACTTTGAATGTAATCTAAACATGACCAAAAAAAAAAGCTTTGTTAGATATACTAACAAACTAATTGATTAATTGGAAACAATTGATTGACAAAAATTTTATTTGATAATGCTTTATTGACACATTTAATTTATTCACAAGTATTAAGGTGAAAAGATGATGAAACTTTCAGAGGTTGATTTTGACCAAATAAGCATTTCAGAAAATGATCTTCAAAACTAAAAACAGTTGAGAATTATTACAAGTTCATATTTCCTAGAAACATAATTTTCTTTTAAAAAATTTAATGTATGTTTGTATATGCCATCTAGACTACTGTTTTTTCCTTCAATTTTTTTGATGTTGCATTGTTGACTAGCATCCTAAGAGGGTTTTAGCATTAACTGATAACATGTTTTAAGAACATGTGTAAATATTTTTTTAAAGCCAGTTAAAAATGCTACCAAACTAAAATCAAAGTCCAAATGTGGTGAATGTTTTCAGAAAAAGGAAAATTATGACAAATTATTCCCTTTCATTTTTATTTTCACATTTTGGAGAAATTTTACACACAAAAGAAATGTTGATCTAGACGTAGTAACAAAAATATTATGTGGACCATAAGAATGTACATACTCCCTTACAAACCTTTTGGAAAAACAACTTTGTGAGTATTTAATCAGTTTTCTTCCAACATTTTTCTTCTTTGCAATAGGTGGAAAAAAATTCTGCTTTTTTTTTTCCCAACTTCAATATGCTTTGGAATTGGTGTTCATTTATGATAAAAACAACTTTGCTATTCTTCTCATGGGCCATCAGGCCATCTTGGTAAAATGATCAATGACCATAGATATTAAATCAAAATAATTTGACATTAAAAATATATATTATAATACCTTGGCAACTTCAACACTATTTGTATTATTTTTGGAAATGTTGATTTTTTTTAATTGTTCAAAAACTAAAATTTTGTGAAGGAAATTAGAGAATTTGTGAAAATATTTTTTGAAATATTCTAGTTTTGATCAAAATTATTTATTTATTCAATAGACATGTGTTGAAGCTACCCTCTTACTAAGCTAATAAAATTCATGGCTATTTAAAATGTGTGTAAATCATCCTTCATTATTCAATAATGTTATATGTAGCATGTGCTTAAAGACCTTAAGGTGACAACTTGCATTATAAGATTGATTCAATCTTGCAAGATGAATAATGATTCATTACAAGTTAATTAATATTTAGTGTCTGCATCATGATCAATAAGTAGCAATTTAAACATTAGATTATGAGAGTAATAAATTATGTAACAAATCTAAATTATGTAATTGAAGGATAATCTTGGTTGCAAGCATTTATGACTTTGATTCAAAAATTGGTGTTGCACAACATTGAAGAGGATCAAAAAAATATTTTAATAAATAATGACAATTTTCAACAATCAATGTTATTGGGCAGTTTTGTTTCATTGTACAATTAATCTGTTCTATTGCGTCATTGTTGTGTGTATTAATTGGGGTTGT